>Ga0209698_10000187_pt1 | contig 66325 bp, 68 predicted proteins | sample LitLauG_LLR_2012_FD_187203 | JGI IMG/M metagenome (GOLD analysis project Ga0209698, IMG submission 187203) | Freshwater sediment microbial communities from Pennsylvania, USA - Little Laurel Run_MetaG_LLR_2012 (SPAdes) (version 2) | ecosystem: Environmental > Aquatic > Freshwater > Creek >... | reverse complement strand
GTGTGTTGCGGCCAAAGATGGAAACCGAGACGCGCAGCTTGCCTCGATCCGGGTCGATCTCTTCGACGACACCGGCCTGGTTTTGGAAGGGGCCGTCCGCGACTTCATCGACTGCATACTCGGCAGGCGCGCACGATAAGAACCGCAGATCGCAATCCACTCTCTATGGAGTACCCCCGTCCATTGCGCCCCAAGGAACTCGATCTCCTTGAAACCGTCCTTCCGGTTGACCGTCCGGGGTACCGGGCACTCCGGGACCGGATGGAATCCATGACGGTGCTCGGGGAAGGACGGCGGGGGGAGGGTGACCTTATGCTCGGGATCCCCGGCGACAGTCCGGATACCGTCTCCCCGCTCCCTCCGGTTATCGCTTACGGCGTCGTGGAGACGACGCGCGACGCGTATACGATAAGCGTCCGCGAAGAGGCATGGGGCCAGGTCAACGTGGAAATCGTCTCCGGGAGCGGACGGGGGATCCCCGATCACTTTGAGGAGAAAAGGCGCTGGACCTACTCCTGGTGGACCCCCGGCGAAGTCTCCCCCGCGACCGGCGCGGCGGTGCGCGAGGTCCGGATCGATGACGCTGTGACCCTTGCGTTCGCGGAGGCGGAGAAAAGGATCTGGGTTCACGAGCGGTCCAGCGGGATCGTCCGGCTGATCCCCATCACGAATTATTACGGCGAGCTGATGGCCGCGAAAGGGATCCGCGATCCGCGGATCGCGCTGGCCCCGCCGCTCTTCTGGACGAAGTTGCATTCCTTTTCCGACGGTGAGCTCCATGCGGCGTTCATCGCGTACAACGCGTATCGGCAGCGGGTCCCCGTGCGGTCCGGTGCTCCCCCGGCGCGCCGCCCGGGCATTCCCCTGTTCATACGTCAACTGTTCAGGAGGAAAGGCTGAATGAAGAGGAGGATCCCCGCCAGGGACGGCGCGCGCGCGCGGGGCGCCGGCCTCCCGTTCCTTTTCGCAGCGCTCCTCCTTGGCGCGGGATGCGGAGAGAAAATCAACCCGTCCGTCCTGCCGGTCCCCGATGCGTCGCTCCCGTCGCAGGAGAGCTGGCGGAGCACCGTGTATTTCACCGATTCCGCGCGAATCAAAGCCGTGCTCTGGGCGGGCCACATCGCGGATTTCCAGGCGACCAGGATCACGCTCCTCGACGACAGCGTGCACGTCGACTTTTTTGACGAGGAGGGGCGCCACACGTCGCTGCTGACGGCGCGCCGGGGAAAGGTGAACGACGCGACGCAGGATTTCACGGCCTACACCGACGTTGTCGTCATCTCGGACAGCGGCTCGACGATGAAGACCGACAGCCTCTGCTGGACCAACGCCGACAGGACGATCCACACGAATGCGTTCGTGGACATCACATCGCCGACGGAGCACATCGCGGGACAGGGACTCGTGAGCGACCAGGATCTGAAAAACTACAGGATATTCCGGGTGACGGGGCAGGCGCTGAAACATGAGTGAACGTTCGATCCGCCTCCGCGCGCTCGCCCTGTGCGCACTCGCGTTCCTCCGGCCCGCCGCGCGCGCGCAGGAGGTGAGCGCCGACACCCTCCACGTGAAACAGATCGCCGGGGAAGACGTCCGGGAGCTGATCGGGCACGTCCTCCTGACGCAGGAGAGGACGCGCGTGACGTGCGATCGCGCGCTCGAGTACATCGCGCAGGGGAAGTTCCTCCTCTACGGCAGTGTCGTCGTGACCGACGACAGCATGACCCTGCGCGCTCCGCGCGGGGCGTATTACCGGCCGGAGCGGCGCGCGGAGGGATTCGACGACGTTGCGCTCGATGACGGGACGACGCGTCTGCGGGCCGCTTACGGCGAATACTTCGCGGAAGAGCGGCGGGCGTTCTTCCGCACGCACGTCACCGTCGTCGATTCCTCTTCGGTCGTCACCGCGGACACGCTCCAATACTGGCGGATGACACGGCGTTCCGTCGCGCTCGGCCACGTCGTCGTCAGAAGCCCCGCGGACAGGCTGACGATCGCCGGGGGACGGCTCGACCACGACGCCGCAGCAAATTACAGCAGGATGACGGTTGCCCCGCTGATGGTGCAGATCGACTCCGCCGGCGACGGCCGGTCCGACACGCTGCAGGTGAGGGGCCTCGTCCTAGAGTCGTTCAGGGACTCCACGCGCCGACTCATCGCGCGCGACAGCGTGGAGCTCGTCCGGGGGGACATCGCGGGGAGGGCCCGGTTCGCCTGCTTTTACACGGTGGGGGACAGCATACTTCTCCGGAGCGCGCCCGTGATCTGGTACCGTGACACGCAGGTGTCGGGGGATTCGATCAACGTGTACCTGACGAAACGGAAGCTCGAGCGCCTTCTCGTGATGGGGAGCTCGTTCGCGGTTTCGCGTAGCGACTCGCTCCACCCGGAGCGTTTCGACCAGATCGCCGGGGACATGCTCACGATGCAGTTCGGCGCCGCGGGGCTCCGCCGGACGGACGTGGAGGGACGCGCGCTCAGCCTGTATCACCTGTACGACGACACGCTCGCGAACGGCCTCAACAGGACCAGCGGCGACAGGATCGTGATGCTCTTCGCCGGGGGGAAAGCCGAGACAATCACCGTGTACGGCGGCGTGGAGGGGGACTATTTTCCGGAAAATATGGTGCGCGGGAAGGAAACGGACTATGCCCTCCCGGGGTTCGTCTGGCGGCCGGACCCGCCGCGCCTTCTTCGTGTCACCGCGCTCGACAACTAAGGACGGGAACGGACATCCATGGCGGACGTGATCGGTCAGGCGTCGGGGCGCGTCCTTCGCGCCGAGAACCTCGTCAAGAGGTACAAGAAGCGTACGGTCGTCAGGGGGGTGAGCATCGACGTGCGGCAGGGGGAGGTCGTCGGACTCCTCGGCCCGAACGGGGCGGGGAAGACGACGACGTTTTACATGATCGTCGGGATGATCCCGCCGAACGACGGGAGGGTCTTCCTCGACGACGCCGAGATCACCGGCGTCGCGATGTACAGGCGCGCGCGGATGGGGATCGGCTATCTCCCGCAGGAGGCCTCCGTGTTCCGGAAGATGTCCGTCCAGGACAACATCCTCGCCGTTCTGCAGATGCTCGACATGACCGCCGCCGAACGGAACGCGAAATGCGAGCAGCTCATGGCGGACTTCAACATTGCCCACCTCGGCCGGAGCAAGGGCTACATGCTTTCGGGGGGGGAGCGGCGGAGGACCGAGATCGCGCGCGCCCTTGCCACGGATCCGAAATTCATACTCCTCGACGAGCCGTTTGCGGGGATCGACCCGATCGCCGTCGAGGAGATCATGAGGATCGTCTCGGCGCTCAAGAAGCGGGGGATCGGCGTCCTCGTGACCGACCACAACGTGCATGAGACCCTCTCGATCACCGACAGGGCATACCTGCTGTTCGAGGGGCAGATCCTGAAGGCGGGGACGTCGAAAAGTCTCGCCGACGACCCCGAGGCGCGGAAACTTTACCTGGGGGAAAAATTCAGGCTCGACCGCTACGAATGAGACCGACTGGGAACTATTCACCGTCCCCCCCGGTTGTACACTGGTGACACCCACCCTCTCATCTACCAATAACAACAGGGAGCTGCCATGAAGTATTTCACTGCACTGTGTACCATTGTCCTCTGCTTCGCCCTCACGGGATCCGCGCAGGACGCAAAACCCAAAACGCTCAAGGGCTACGTCGTCGACCAGATGTGCGCGGCAAAGATGGCGATGAAGGATAACGCGATGGAGAAGGCGGAAGGGCACTCGAAGGACTGCGCGCTCGACGACCACTGTTCGGCGAGCGGCTACGGAATATTCTCGGGGGGAAAGTATTACAAGTTTGACGAGAACGGGAGCAAAACGGCGAAGGCCCTCATCGAGAAAACGAAGCGCGACACGGGACTCTACTTCGCCGCGACGGGGACCGTGGGTGACGACGGCATGATGACGGTCAAATCGCTCAAAGAGATGTCCGCCCCCAAGGGGAAGATGATGAAAAAGGGGGCCTGACCGTACGCGGAGAACCGGCCGGGTCTCAGTCCTTCTTCTCCGTCGGCCCTGACGGCGGCGGTAGCGGGGGGGACTGAGACCCGGAGGCTCCTTTCCCGGGTGCGGCCTCTCCCGCATCCTTCTTCTTCTCCGGTTCCTTCTTCTCCGGTTCCTTTTTCCCGGTTTCACTCTCCGTTCCGCCGGATTTCACGGCGGCGTTCTCCTTCTTGTCCGACGCTCTTTTCCCCGCATCCGACTTTCCGGACGCCCCCGTGTTCCTGTAATCGGTGATGTAGAATCCGCTCCCCTTGAAGATGATCCCTCCGCCGGTTCCCATGACGCGCGCGAGGTTGTCGGTGCCGCACTGCGGGCACCGGGTGAGCGGCGCGTCGGACATCGACTGGAATTCCTCGAACGTGTGCCCGCACTGTTTGCACAGATACTCGTATGTCGGCATGAATCTCCTTCCTCTACTGAATTTCCTGCAGCCCGCGGAGAAGGCGGTCCATCCCTTTCTCAAGATCCGTCATGGACGCGGCGAACGAAAGCCTGACGTGCCCCGGCGCGCCGAAGGCGTCCCCCGGGACGAGCGCGACGTGGTGGTGCTCCAGCAGGTATCCCGCAATGTCCGAAGAATCCCGGATGAGCGCCCCGTGTGCCTTCTTTCCGAAAAACCGCTCCACGGCGATGAAGAAGAACATCGCCCCCTCGGGAGTGCGGGTCCCTTCCGTGAGCGGGACCGCCAGCCGGCGCGCGACGTAATCGCGCCGCCGGTGAAATTCGTCCCGCATCGCGTCGATCGGCCCCTGCGGCCCGCGCAGCGCGGCGACGGTCGCTTTTTGCGCGATGGAGTTTGCGTTGTTCGTCACCTGTCCCTGCACCTTGCCGGCGGCGCGTATGATCTCCTCCGGGCCCCCCATGTATCCGATACGCCACCCGGTCATCGCGTACGATTTCGACACGCCGTTGACGGTGACGACCTGGTCGCGTATCGCCCTGACCGCGCCTATGCTCACGTGGCTTTTCCCGTCATACACCATTTTCTCGTAGATCTCGTCGCTGATGACCGTGACGTCCGTTTCCTTCACGACAAGCGCGATCTCCTCCACCTCGGCCCGCGTGAAGACGACCCCGGTGGGATTGCAGGGTGTGTTCAGGATAAGGACGCGCGTCTTCGGCCCGATCGCGCGGCGGAGCAGCCGGATGTCCGGCCGGAAACCGGTGGACGCCGGAAACGGGACGGTCACCGGGACGCCGTCGGCGAGACGGACGATCGCGGGATAACTCACCCAGTACGGCGCCGGAATGACGACCTCGTCTCCCGGGTTGAGTATCGCCGAGAGCGCGTTGAACAGCGACTGCTTCGCGCCCGTGGAAACGAGGATCTGCGGGGGGGAAAAGTGGAGGTCGTTGTCCTGGGCGAACTTGTCGATGACGGCCCTGATGAGCTCCGGGGTCCCCTGGTTTGCGGTGTAGTGCGTGAAGTCCGCTTCGATCGCGCGGAGCGCCGCCTCCTTGATATGCGCGGGGGTCGCGAAATCCGGCTCGCCGGCCGTGAGACTGACGACGTCGATGCCCGACTCCTGCATGAGGCGGGCCTTCTGTGTCAGGAGGAGCGTCTGCGACTCCTCCAGGCTCCGTATTTTCGAGGAGAGATGGCGCATGGCCGGTGTCAGAGGCCCGCTTTTGCGATGAGGCGCCGTCGGACCCCGGGGGGGACGAAGCCGGAGACGTCCCCGCCGAGCCGCGCCACCTCCCGGACGATCGTGGAATTAAGGTAGGTGTACCTCTCGTGCGGGACGAGGAAGACCGTGTCGATCGTCGGGGCCAGTTTCCTGTTCGTCAGCGCCATCTGGAATTCGTACTCGAAATCTGAGACCGCGCGGAGCCCGCGGATGATCACCGACGCCTTCCGCCGCCTGGCGTAGTCCACGAGAAGCCCGTTGAAGGAATCGACCTCCACCCGGCGGTGGCGCCGGAAGATTTCCCGTATCATCGCGGCCCGCTCCCCGTCGGTGAACATCGGACGTTTCGATGAGTTGCGCGCGACGAGGACCACCACGCGGGGGAAGAGCTCTGCGGCTCTGCGGATGACGTCGATGTGGCCGTACGTGATCGGGTCGAACGTCCCCGGGTAGAGCGCGATCCGCTGTGTCATCGTGTGTCGGTCCTTCCGTCTGTCGGCGTAAAAAACGTCACGTGCGTCCGTCCGAAGCGCTTCACGGGTCCGGTGCGGAGGCCGGGGGCGCTCCCGAACGTCTGCCCCGCGGCATGCTCGATGAGCAGGTACCCCTCCGGGCGGAGTATGCCGCTCCGGGCCACGATGCCGGGGATCTCCGCGGTCCGGTCGAACGCGTACGGCGGATCGGCGAATATGAGATCGAACGGACCGCCTCCCGGAGCGATGAAGCTGAGCGCGTCGGATTCGAGGACGGTGCCGGCGTCGTCGCACCCGAGCGTCCGCAGGTTGAGCTCGATGAACTCCGCCGCGTCGCGCGCGTGCTCCACGAACGTGACGTGGGTCGCGCCGCGGCTGAGCGCCTCGATCCCCAGGCTGCCGCTCCCCGCGAAGAGGTCGAGGACGCGCGCGCCGTCGAAGACGATCCGGTTCGTCAGCATGTCGAAGAGGGTCTGCCTGACCCTGTCCGTCGCGGGGCGGACCGACAGGTCCCCCACCGTCCGGAGCGTCCTTCCCCTGTACAGCCCGCTGATGACCCTCATCGGTTCAGTCCCTGCGGAGCGCGACGCCGACCGCGGAGGCGAAACGGTATGACGGGACGGTCAGGTGTTCGGCAAGGCGGAGCGTATCGGACACGTTCACATGGCGCAGGGGGTTAAGCGCTTCCACGAGTATCGGCGAGCCCCGCCGGATCTGCGTCAGGAGGTCCCTGTCGAGATACGGACCGTAGACGGTCATGGAGTAGATCCCCGGCGTCCTGCGCGCGAGAGCGGCGATTCCCTGTATGATTTCCTGGTTGGATTGGACGATGATGTAACGGTAGGATTCCAGGCTGCCGTTCCGCATCAGGCTGATGTCGAGCCGGTCCTCTTTCACGCCGATCAGCGCGATATACTTGCGGTACGTGTCCGGGTAATTGATCCTCAGCGCGGTATCCGCGGCGAAATGGTCCGCGTCGACGATGGCGAGCTCCATCCCCGCCGCCTTCGCCGCCTTCTGAATGATGACGGCATCGTGGCGGCGTACGGAGACGCTCAGCGCTTCGGTGTACGGATCGTTCGCCCGTTCTGTCAGTATGTGGACGTCGGTGATAAAGTCCGTCGTGCCGGTTTCGGGAAAATACTGCGAGAGCTCCCACTTGACGTGGTCGTTGATCTCGCTCCGGGTGAGCCCCTGATCGATGGGCATCGAATTCAGGAAGAGCATCGACGTATCGAGCGAGATGGACAGCCGGCGTGCGCGGACCCGGTTTTCACGTATGAACTTGCCGAACAGGCGCTGAAATTCCAGCAGCCCTTCCCCCGAGCCGTTCGTCGAAGCGGCCGGAAGCGTGTTTTCCCACTCGTCGATCGAAAGAAGTGTTGTGGTGGGGCCCGAGCGGTCGATTTCGACGGCCTGAATGCCCCCCCCGCTGATGCTCAGTCCGACAATGAGGTCTTGCGGTGACAAAGGCCAGAACCGGTATGTGAGAGTGCCCCCCCCGGATCAAATATGCGAAAAAACCGGGAGTCTGTCAACGCGCGGTCACGAAGGGACGGAGCGCCTGGAATTTCTTTTTTCCGATTCCGGAAACCTGCATGAGGTCCTCAACGCGGGAGAACCGCCCGTGTTCGTCCCTGAACGAGATGATCCGCCGTGCAAGCGCGTCCCCGATTCCGGGAAGCTTCACGAGGTCGGCGGCGGCGGCGGCGTTGATGTCGATGCTTGCGGAATCGAGGCGGGGTTTTCGGGCCGGTGCACGGGTCCGTCCGGGTGCGGCCTCCCGGAGTGTGTCGGCGTCCGCGGCGGCCGAGAGGGCGGCAAACATGCTGTCGGATGCTGCGTACGAGGAGGCGGTGGGGATTTCCCCGGCGGCGGTCTCATCTCCCCGGAGCCACCGGATCCCGGTTCCGGCCGCGAGTCCCGCGCCCAGGAGAAGCACGAGCGCGACCTCGTTGCGCGTGAACCCGAACCGGTGCTGAATATCGGTCAGGGTGATCATGCCGGTCAGGAAAACGCTTTTTTCATCCTTCCGAAGAAGCTCTTCTCGGAATTCGCCGAACGGTCCCCCTCGCGGGGGTGGAAATTCTCCGACTCGCCGAGTTCCTTCAGCGCCTGCTTCTCCCGCGCGTTGAGCGACGTGGGGATCCAGACGTTGACGCGCACGAGCTGGTCTCCGCGGCCGAAGCTGTTCAGATGCGGTATCCCCTTGTCCCTCATTCTGAGTATGCGCCCCGACTGCGTGCCCGGATCGATCTTGAGCCTGGCGCGTCCCGTGAGCGTCGGCACTTCGATGTCCCCGCCGATCGCGGCCTCGGGAAAACTCACAAGGAGATCGAGGACGACGTCGTCGCCGTTCCGGGTGAACACCGGGTGGGGCTCCTCCTCGATCACGACGATGATGTCTCCCGCCGGCCCCCCCCGTTTCCCCACGTTCCCCTCGCCGCGCAGGGGGATGTAGTTTCCCTCGCTGACGCCCGCCGGTATCTGCACCTTGATCGTCGCGTCACCCTGGACCCTGCCGTCGCCGTGGCATGTCTGGCACGGTTCCTTGATGACCTTCCCTTCACCTCCGCAGTTCTGGCAGGTCGCGATGTTCACGAACTGGCCGAACACCGAGCGCGACACCTGCCGTATCTCCCCCGTCCCGTTGCACACGGGGCAGGAGGCCATGCTCCCGGTCGAGCGCGCCCCCGTCCCGCCGCACGTGTCGCACCGCTTCCATTTCTTGATCTTCAGCTTCTTTTCCACCCCGGAGGCGATCTCCTCCAGAGGGAGCTTCAGGCGGATCTTGAGGTCCGATCCGCCGGACCCGGCGTTCCCGCGCGCGCGCGTCCGCCCCTGCGTGCCGAACATGTCGTCGAATATCGACCCCCCCGCACCCCCGCCGAATATATCGCTGAACGTGCTGAAGATGTCGTTGACGTCGTTGAACGGGCGGAAGTCGGTCCCCCGGATACCCTCGTGACCGTACTGGTCGTAGCGCTGGCGCTTCGGTTGGTCTCCCAGGACTTCGTACGCCTCCGCCGCCTCCTTGAATTTCTCCTCCGCCTCCTTGTTCCCGGGATTTCTGTCAGGATGGTACTGCAGGGCGAGCTTCCGGTAGGCCTTTTTGATCTCTTCGGCCGTGGCGGTCCGGGCGACGCCGAGGATCTGGTAGTAATCGAGTTTCGCCATTAGTGCCGGGTCGGCTCCTTGCTCGCGCCGGGGGTCACCGGGGGGACCGTACCTCCGGGTGCGGACTCGTTCTCCGCTGCCGCAGAGACGATGACTTTGGCGTGCCGGAGCACTCTGTCGTTGAGCTTGTAGCCCCGCGCGATTTCCTCGACAACGGTTCCCGGCGGGACGTCATCGCGCGCCACCTGCAGGAGGGCGTCGTGATAGTCGACGTCAAACGGCTTCCCCGTCGATTCGAACGCCGTCACCCCCTGCGCCTCGAGGACTTTCATGAGCTTCTGGAAGATGAGCTCCACCCCTCTGTAAAACGCCGCGGCGTCCGTGTCCCCGCTCCCCGCCTTGAGGGAGCGCGTGAGGTCTTCCACGATCGGGAGGAGGGCGTGTATCAGCCCTTCGTTTGCGTTCCGGACGATGTTCCCGAATTCCGCCTCCGACCGTCGCTTGTAGTTTTCGAATTCCGCGGCTTTCCTGAGGAACTGGTCTCGTTGCGCCTGCGCCGCGTTGCGGGCCTCCTCGAGCTCCCGCTGGAGCTGCTCCGCGGAATTCAGGGGATGCGCATCCCCGGTGACAGCCGCTTCCGCGTCCTCCGCCGGCGCGGGTTTCACCCCTGCGCCGCCGGGTCCTGTCTCGTCTTTGGTCATTGCTTGCCGGTTGAACCGAACATTTCTGAAATCGTGCGCGCGACATAATCGACAAGAGGGATGACCCGTGCGTAGTTCATCCTCCTGGGGCCGATCAATCCGATCGTCCCCGTCACGTCCCCCGCGGCGTAGCTGGCCGTGATGACGCTGTACGGGCTGAGCTTCCGCTCCTGGTTTTCCTCCCCTACGGCCACCCGGACCCCCGGGGGGGGAGACTCGTGTTTGGCGAGGACGTGGATGATGATCTCCTCGTCGTTGATGAGCTCAATAACGCTCCGGAATTCCGAGGGGTTCACGAACTCCGGCTGCTCGATGATCGAACCCGCTCCTCCGATGTGGATTTTCTCGCTTCCCGGGGGGGGGAGGAGTTTCCCCACGGAATCGATGAAGAGGCGGACGAGACCCGAATCGTCCCCCGCGCCGTCCTTCAGCCTCTCCGCGTACGTCGAGCGGATCTCTTCGATCGTGAGTCCGGCGAGCCGTTCGTTGAGCGACCGCGCGATCTCTTCCAGCTTTTCCCGCGCGATTTCGCTGGCGACCTCGAGCATCATCGTCCGGACGAGACCGGACTTTATCGAGAGAACGACCATGACGCGTGTGCCGGCGACCGGCACGAGCTCGAGCCGCTCGAGCGTGCCGCTGGCGAGCCGGGGGGAGGAGATGACGCAGAGCTGGCGGGAGATCTTCCCCATGATCCTCGAAGACTCCCGGAGAAGTTCGTCCTCCGCTTCGCGGGAGGTGAGCGCCTCCCTGATCGCCTGCTGATCCGTGGCCGGAATGTCGTCCACGCGCATCAGGGAGTCCAGATAAAACCTGTACCCGACGTCTGTGGGGACCCTTCCCGCCGAGGTATGGGGGTGGTTGATGTACCCGAGGTATTCGAGGTCGGACATCACGTTTCTGATGGACGCAGAACTGAGCCCCAGGACGTCTTCGTGGCGCTTCGAAATGTACCGGGATCCGACCGGCGTGGCGGTCTCGATGAAATCCCGCACCACGTAATGAAGGACCGTCCTTTCCCGTTCGTTCAGTTCTTCTGCCATGCCTTCAATCCGCCCGAAAATTGCGCTTCTCACGAATATAAAAAATACGCAAAAACGGCCGGGTTGTCAAGGTTCCTCTCTCTCCCCCTGAAACCCCCCCGAACCACCCTCCATATATTGATTGTTACACACTCAACGCGTATATTCCGGAAGAATGGAGTTCCCCGGGAGGGGTGGGATCCTTCTGCAGGGGCTGTAGCTCAGCTGGGAGAGCGCCTCGTTCGCAACGAGGAGGCCGTCGGTTCGAACCCGATCAGCTCCACACGAGATTTTCCGCTCCCGGCCCTTTTGTTTCCCGAATGTGAGGTCAAGTCCTGCGCAACTGAAAGTAGCTCAACCCCGCCAGGTCCGGAAGGAAGCAACGGTCGGTTACGGAAAGTGTGACGCAGGGGAGCTTGACCTCATTATTTTTTGTGTTTTCACCTCTCCTGCGACATCTTGCATGGAGGGAGAAGATTTCGTAGCTTAACAGGGAAGAGTTCAGGCCCCGTATGAAGAGACGGGGACTACTCGTATATAGTTCACTACAATCGGGCGGCGAATAGCGCCGCCGGCACTTGCCCGCAGAACGGTAAACGACGAAGGCGTACCAATGATATCCACGATTTGTCTCTCGTCCTGGCCCGGGAGCCTGCCTGCTTCGTTCCGTTCCTGTGAGGCAACTATGCGCTCCACAGAAAGGTTGGGACAAACAGGACGGCATGAAGAAGGAAATCATCATCAACGCTGGCGCCAACGAAACCCGTATTGCAATTACGGAAGATGGTCGCCTGGCAGAACTGTTCGTCGAGACTGCCAATAAGGAAAAGATGGTCGGTGACATCTACCTTGGGAAAATCGCCAAGGTGATGCCCGGCATCAAAGCTGCATTTATCGATATCGGACTGGGGCAGGACGGGTTTCTGCATTTCTCGGACATCGGCAACAGGTTCGAGGAATACAGCGCCATGATAGGGGATGAGGACGAGGAGGGGGAAGAGCCGAAAGAGCCCGCCTCCGCCGAAGCCGGCGCCTCAGGTGCCGCCTCTGTCGCCGCCTCCGGCGCCCCGGTCGGTTCCCCCGGAACCGAGCAACACAGGTCATCGTCTTCCCAGGCCCCCGGGCAGGACCGGGACCGCAGCCGCGGCAACAACCACCGCCCCCCCCGCAGGGAAATCCAGCTCGAAAAGGGACAGGAGATCATCGTTCAGATCACGAAGGAACCCGTCGGCAAGAAGGGGGTCCGCGTGACGAGCGAGGTCTCGCTTGCCGGCCGTTTCCTCGTCCTTCTCCCCTTCGACGGGAAGATCGGGATCTCCAAGAAAATCTCGAGCTTCAAGGAGAAACGCCGGCTCAGGAAAATCGTCCAGACGATCCTCCCGGAAGGGTTCGGCGTCATCATACGGACCGTCGCGGAAGGGAAGGACGAAACCTCCCTGACCAACGACCTGAAGGACCTCATCGACACGTGGCGCGAGGTCGAGAAGACCGTCAAGTCGGAGAAGGCTCCTTGCCTCCTCTACAAGGACATGTCCACGACGTCGAGCGTCATCCGCGATCTTTTTTCCAACGACGTCTCCCGTGTCGTCATCGATTCCCGGAAACTGCACAAGGAAATCCGGGCCTACATCAAGTACACTTCCGCCCAGCTTCTCGACAAGATCGAGCTGCACAAGGACCGCCGGCCGATCTTCGACGTCTACGGGATTGAGAAAGAGATCGAAACGACGCTCAGCCGGAAGGTCTGGCTCAAGAGCGGCGGGTACATCATCATCGAGCCGACCGAGGCGATGGTCGTCATCGACGTGAACAGCGGGCGCTACGCGGCCAAGAAGGAGCAGGAGCAGAATTCCCTCCGGACGGATCTCGAGGCGGCCCGCGAGATCTGCCGTCAGCTCAGGCTCCGGGACATCGGCGGGATCATCGTCTGCGATTTCATCGACCTCGACGACGAGCGGAACAAGCGGAAGGTGTACGAGGAGCTGAAGAAGGAATTCCGGAAGGACCGCGCGAAGGTCACGGTTCTTCCGATGACGGAGTTCGGCCTCGTCCAGATCACCCGCCAGCGCATACGCCAGGCCATCCTGCACAGCTTCAGCGAGCCGTGCCCGGCCTGCGGCGGGACCGGGCTCGTCCAGTCGCGGACGACGACGCTCAACCAGATCGAACGGTGGATACGCCGCTTCAAGAGCGAGAGCAGGGAGTCCAGGATCATTCTCAAGGTCAACCCCCAGCTTGCCGACGCGCTCCGGGTGGGGACGCTGAGCCGGCTGCGGAGGCTGATGCTGAAGTACGTCATCCTGATCCGCCTTGAGCCGGACCCGGCGGTCCACGTCGGTGAATTCCGCTGCATCTCGACGAAACAGGGGAAGGACATCACGGACCAGTTCAACTGATCCGCGGCATCTTCCGGAACAACGACACGGGTTCGGACATGCGATGGAATTGAAACGCACGGCATTGTACGACATTCACCGCGCGCTCGGCGCGAAGATCGTCGAGTTCGGCGGGTATGAGATGCCCGTGCAGTATGCGGGGATCATCGAGGAACACCGGAAGGTCCGGGAAGCGGTGGGACTCTTCGACGTCTCCCACATGGGGGAGGTCGAGGTGCGGGGAACGGGAGCCCTCGCGTTCATACAAAAGATCACGACGAACGACGCGTCGAAGCTCTCCGAGGGGCGCGTGCAGTATTCTGCCATGTGCTACGACGACGGGGGGATCGTGGACGACCTCCTCGTCTATCATCTGGGCGACCGGTACATGCTCGTGATCAACGCCGCGAACACGGCGAAGGACATCGCCTGGATGCGGGACCACGCCGGTGCCGGCATGGAGCTTGTCGACCGGACGGACGATTTTTCGCTTCTCGCGCTGCAGGGGCCGAAATCGCTTCTCACGCTGAGCGCACTGACGGACGCCGATCTGGGTTCGCTCGGGTATTACCGGTTCCTTCGCGGGAGCGTCGCGGGGGTCGACATGCTCATCTCCCGGACGGGGTACACCGGAGAGCTGGGATTCGAACTCTACTTCCCGTCCGACGTGAAAACGGGGACGCGGATCTGGGAGGCGGTCATGGAGGCCGGTGCGCCCCACGGCATCGGGCCGGTGGGGCTCGGCGCCCGCGACACGCTCCGCCTCGAGATGGGGTTCTGCCTCTACGGGCACGATATCGATCAGACGACAAATCCCATCGAAGCGGGACTCGACTGGATCACGAAAACGGCCAAGGGGGAATTCATCGGAAAAACGCCGATCGTCAGGGCGCTCCGGGAGGGAGTGAAGCGGAAGCTCGTCGGATTCGCGCTCAACGACAGGGCGTTCCCCCGCCAGGGATACCCCATCAATGCCTCGGGCGCCCGTTCGGGGAGCGTCACCTCCGGCACGTTCTCCCCGGTGCTCGACCGGGGAATCGGCATGGGCTACGTCGGATCCGCGCAGTCGGGACCCGGAACGCCCCTCACCGTGAGCATCAGGAACCGCGAGGTCCCTGCGGAAGTCGTTCTGACTCCCTTCATCAGGAAGTGAGCGCGATGCGCATCGATCTCTTTTTCATCCCGCATCAGACGGACGAGCTGGCGCTGAGAGAAAAGACGGTCGTCGTGATCGACGTCCTGCGCGCGAGCACGACGATCATCACCGCGCTCGGCAACGGGGCTCGCGAGATCATCCCGGTGGCCACGGTGGAATCCGCCGTCAAGATTTCCGGAAACCTCTTCGGCGACGTGATCCTCCTCGGCGGGGAGCGCAACGGCAGGATGATCGATGGCTTCAACCTGGGCAATTCGCCCGCGGAGTACACCGCGGACCGGGTGCGGGGGAAGGCGATAATTTTCAGCACGACAAACGGTTCGCAGGCGCTCGTCAAGGCGCGCTATGCACGCGAGCTGTTTGTCTGCGGGTTCGTCAACGTCGGGACCGTCGCCGAGGCCCTCTGGCGTGCGCCGCGCGATTTCACGATCGTCTGCGCGGGGAACGACGGCGCGCTCTCCATGGAAGATACGGTCTGCGCGGGAATGCTGATTTCCCGCGTGGCGGCATCCTGCCCGACCGGGTTGGAGCTGTCGGACGGCGCGCTGGTGGCGCGGACGCTGCACCGGACGTTCGGCCGCGGGATCCTCAGGATGATCCGGTCGTCCGAACACGGGCGCAGGCTCCAGGAGATCGGGCTCGGGGACGACCTGAAACTCTGTTCGGGGATCGACACGCTGCCGGTCCTTCCGCTCCTCGAGGGGAATGTCATCAAACTCAGGGAGGAAGAAGATCGCAAGGCGCCGGTTGTTCATTCCCAGGAATCGTGAGGAGAGTATCCGTGCCCAGGGGTAACGAAGCGGCTGGTGGAAGGGGAGGGGGGAGAGGCGGATCACGCCGGAGCGCGGTGGCCGCCATCCTGATGATCGTCGCGGCCCTTCTCGTCATGATCGCGCTTGTGACCTACGACGCGGGGGATGAATCGCACAATGTCCGCGCGTCGGATCTCACGGGCGTCGTGACGGGGGACCAGAACGTCCGGGCGATCGCTGACACCGTCCATAACGGCCTCGGGCTCGTCGGCGCGATCCTCTCCGATTTCCTCATCAATGCGACGGTCGGGTATGCCGTCGTCGTGCTCCCCCTCCTTGTTCTCCTCTGGGCGTGGACGATCCTCCGCAGGGGAAACGTACGGTCCTCGCTTGTGATCACCAACTACGCGCTCGTGAGCGCGATACTCGTCTCGGTGTCCTTCGGGATGATCAAAGTCATCACCGATCCGGGCGGGCCGGCAAAGGAATGGTACGGCATCATCGGCTACTCCCTGGCGACGATGCTCTCCCAGCTGATCGGGAAGGCGGGGGGGTCGATCGTCCTCGTGGCGGGAATGCTTCTTACCGCGGTTCTCGCGGCCGACCTGGACGTCCATGAAACGGTGGAGCGGATCCGGGGAGCCATCCGGCGTCTGGCGGAGTGGCTTGAGGAGAAGCGGGAGGAACGAGCCGCCGCGGAGGGGGAACGGGAGCGCCGGCGCGGAGCCGCCGCGGCACCGGCCGCGCCGGAACGAAAGGAAGTCACGATCACCAAACCCGCCGCCGAAGAGCCGCCGCGCGCGCCCCTCCCGGTCCCCGTGGTCCGCCGCCCCGACAGGGCCCCGGCCCCTTCAGGCGAGCTGAAGATCTCCGTCAGTCGTCCCCCGCATGTCCCGCCCCGTGAGGAATCCGGGGAACTCTTCGAACAGGTGCCCGCGGGAGCGGACGCCGGCTCGCCGGAAGAGATCGATTACGTATTTCCCTCGGTGGACCTCCTCGATCCCCCCAGGCCGGGGAAAGAGGACGTGGACGACGAGGAGTTGAAGGCGAACGCGGACCTGCTCCGCGCCACGCTCGCGGAGTTCGATGTCGAACTGGAGAGCGTCAGCGTCACGCCCGGCCCCGTCGTGACGCTGTACGAGCTTGTCCCGGCGAGCGGCGTCAAGATCAGCAGCATCGTGAGCCTGGAAAACGACATTGCGCTCAAGCTCGCGGCCAAGGGAATCCGGATCATGGCCCCGATTCCCGGGAAATCGGCGGTCGGCGTCGAGATTCCGAACTCCCACCGGTCGCTCGTGACGGTCCGCAGCGTCATTAATTCCTCGGCGTTTCGCGACGCGAACGCCCTTCTCCCCCTTGCCATGGGGAAAACGATCGCAGGAGAGGTGTTCACCGACGACCTGGCGAAGATGCCCCACCTTCTCATGGCGGGATCGACGGGGTCGGGAAAGAGCGTGGGCATCAATACGATCCTGGCGAGCCTTATGTACAGGCTTCACCCCTCCGATCTGAAGCTCGTGATCATCGACCCGAAGAAGATCGAGCTCTCGCTGTACGCGAGGCTGAAGCACCATTTCCTCGCCGTCTCTCCCGACATCGACGAGCTCATTGTCACGACGCCCGGGAACGCCGTCATCGTTCTGCGGGGAGTGGAGCTCGAAATGGAAAAGCGATACGACAGGCTCGCCGCGGCGGGCGTCCGGGGCATCGTGGAGTACAACGAGCGGCTCGTCTCCGGCCGCCTGAAGAGCACGGAGACGGTGACACACACGAAGATGCCGTTCCTCATCGTCGTCATCGACGAGCTGGCGGACCTGATGATCACCGCCGCGCGTGAGGTGGAAGAGCCGATCGCCCGGCTGGCGCAGCTCGCGCGGGCCGTGGGGATCCACCTGGTCGTCGCGACGCAGAGGCCGTCCGTGGACGTCATCACCGGCGTGATCAAGGCGAACTTCCCGGCGCGCGTTGCCTACCAGGTGGCGTCCAAGACCGATTCCAGGACGATCCTCGACATGAACGGCGCGGAACAGCTCCTGGGGAACGGGGATATGCTGTACCTGGCGAGCGGCAGCCCGAAGCCCGTCCGGCTCCAGAACGCGTTCATCTCCGTGGACGAGGTGGAGGCGGTCGTGGACCACATCAGCGCCCAGAGCGGGTATGCCCGTCCGTTCCTGCTCCCTTCGATCGCCGAGAAAAAGAGAAACGGGGAGGGGGCCGCCGACGGGGAGCGCGACGAGCTGTTTGAAGAGGCCGCCCGGCTCATCGTCAGGCACCAGCAGGGATCGGTATCGCTTCTGCAGCGGAGATTGAAGGTCGGCTACTCGCGCGCGGCGCGGCTGGTCGACGAGCTCGAATCCGCGGGGATCGTCGGTCCTTTCGACGGGAGCAAGGCGCGGGATGTCCTCGTCGAGTCGGAGGCGGAGCTCGACGTGATACTCAACAATTCGTGAGACCTTTCTTGAACCAACGCATGCTCCGGTCCGCCGCCCTCGCGGCGCTTCTCATCTCCGCCGTCCGTCCCTCCGCGGCATCAGACGATCCCCGGGAGACGCTGGCGAACGTCAGGAAGAAATACGATACGATCAGGGACGCGGAACTCCGCTTCACGCAGCGCACCCGGTTCCCGGAGTCCTCCCTGGAACAGCATGTGCGCGGGACCCTGTTCCTGAAGAAAGACCACAAGTACAGGATTGAAACGGACGAACAGACCGTCGTGACGGACGGGGAAACCGTCTGGTCGTATTCCCCCGCGAACAAACAGGTGCTGATCGACAGGTTTAAGCTCTCGGACCGGTCGTTTTCCCCGGAACGTATCCTGGGGGGAGCGACGGAGGAGTACGGCGCCGCCGTGACCGGCCGCGAGAAGGCGGCGGGAACGGAATGCATCGTCCTGAAGCTCACGCCGCGCGGTGAAGGATCCCTCGTAAGCTCGATGCGCCTCTGGGTCGACCCGTCGGAGTGGCTCGTCCGGATGGCCGAGATGACCGATGTCAACGGCAAAGTCACGACGTACACCGTCAGCGATATCAAACTGAATCCCGGCCTGAGCGACTCCCGGTTCGTCATGCAGATTCCGGAAGGGGCAGAGGTCGTCGACATGCGATAGGAGGGCTGTTGCTGCAGGAGTCCCCGCTCCACGGGCCCGCCCTTCTGCGCGGCCGGCGGTTCGTTCAGTACGCGCTGAGCGCGGCACTGACGGTGCTCTTTCTCTGGATCGCCTTCCGCGGCACCGACGTCGGCAGGCTCGTCGCGCTGATGCAGGGGGCGAATTACTTCTGGATCCTCGCGTATTTCGCGTGTCTCATCGCGAGCCACGTCGTGCGGTCGTGGCGCTGGGGATACCTCCTCGCGCCGATCCGCCGCGGCATCGGGTTCAGAAACCTCTTCGCCGGCGTGATGATCGGGTACATGTTCAACAACATTCTCCCTCGCGCAGGAGAGATCGCTCGCCCCTACGCGATAAGCAGGACGGAACAGATCCCGGTCAGCTCCGCCCTGGGGACGATCGTCGTCGAGCGGATCATCGACACATTCTCCTTCCTCATCCTTGTCGCGCTTCTCCCGCTGGTGTACGACGGGCCGCTCCTCGAGTCGTTTCCCTGGCTCCAGAGCGCCGGCCTCACCATCACCGCCGTCACGGGCGCGGGTCTCGTCTGCCTTGTGGCCCTGATGGTGCGGAGGGACTGGACCGACCGGTTCCTTCTCCGGCCTCTCGGGTGGGTGCTCCCGCAGGGGCTCCGGGTGCGGGCGGACGCGCAGGTGCACGCGTTTCTCGACGGGTTCCTCTTTCTGAAAGAGCCGGCAAGTTTCGCGGTGATCGCACTCTCCGGCATCGTGGTCTGGGTTCTCTATATCCTGATGACGTACGTGGCCCTCTTCGCGTTCGGCCTCGGGGGCCTCGGGCCGCGCGCGGCGGTCGTCCTTCTGACGATATCGAGCATCGGGGTGGCGATCCCGACCCCCGGGAGCACCGGGAGCTATCACGCGTTCACCTCGCAGACGCTCATCCGTCTCTATGCGGTGGACCCGTCGGTCGCGCTGGGATTCGCGACGGTGACGCACGCCGTTGGCTTCATCGGCGTGACGCTCATCGGGCTGTACTATTTCGTGCGGGACCGGGCGAACGCCGCTCCCGGAAAGGGAGGTTCCCGCCCGGGAAGGGAGGAGAAGACGCCGTGAAAGTACTCATCGTTATGGTTTCTCTCTGCGCCCTGGCGCAGTGCCGCGCGCAGACCCAGCCGGAGCTGTCGCCGCGCGCGTCGCTCTCCGCGGGGATGGGCGTGGAGTACGCCTCGTATGCGGACGTGACCACACTCATCAACGCGACGGTCGCCCCCGCGCAGGTCGTCCCCCGTTTCAAAACGGCGGTCGAATTTTTCGGCGCGGGCACGATGCCGCTCGTTGAGCCGTGGCTCCTCAAGTTCGAGTATGCGTACACGCTTGCCACGTTTTCTCCGCAGGGAGCGTACGGTCCCGCGACGATCAACGTCATCTACCAGATGCCGTCGCTCATCCTGCAGTACATGCTGCTTGACCGCGGCGTCTACTCTGTCAGGCTGGGCGCCGGCGGGGGATATCACTTCGGGCGCCTGGAAGAGAACACGCTCTACTTCAGCGATGCGTTCACGGGGAAGGGCCCGGGGATGGTCGTCGAGATCGAGGCCAACACCGCGTTCGGCGACCACCTGTACGCCTACCTGGGGGCGAACGCCCGCTGGGAGCTTGTCGGAACCGTCGTCGACGCGCGGGGTGCGAGCCCCGGCGTGGCGTCCAGCGGTTCTCCCGTCACGTTCCACTCGTTCGGCGCGGGCGCGCGCCTGGGCGCCTGCTACCTTTTCTAACAACCGAGGGAGGTTACCGTATGCCGGTACGTTGCATTGCAGAAGTGAACGCCGCCGCAGTCATGCTCATTGTCGCGCTCTCGGCGGGGGGTCCCGGGGCCGCCGCGTCCCCGCAGTCTTCACACACTGATAAGGGAAAACCGATGAATCATGGAAAGCTGACCGCCGTTATCGTCACGACGCTGGGAACGATCGAAGCCGAGCTCTATCAGGCCGATGCCCCGAAGACCGTGGAAAATTTCACGGGTCTCGCAGGCAAGAAGTACTTCAACGGCATTATCTTTCACCGGGTGGTCCCGGGATTCGTCATTCAGGGGGGCGATCCCACGGGGACGGGCGGCGGAGGAAAGAGCATCTGGGGGAAGGAGTTCGCCGACGAACTCAATCCGGCCGCCCCTTCGTACAAGGAAGGATACAAAAAGGGCGTCCTTGCGATGGCCAACCGCGGCCCGAACACCAACACGAGCCAGTTCTTCATCATGCTCGACGACAACACAACGCTGCCGAAAAGCTACACGATATTCGGCAAGGTGACAAAGGGGATGGACGTCGTCGACGCGATCGGCAGGGTCCCCCTGAAGGGGGGGATGGGACCGGAATCTTCGAAACCCGTGACTCCCGTCGTGATGAAGGAAGTCCGGATTGTGCATCCGGATGCCGCGCACGCAAAGCACTGACCTCCCGTGGCGAATGAAGGCGCCCCTTTGCAGGATCTGATCGCGTCGCTCGGGCGGGGCGACGTGGCGCCCGTCTACCTCCTGTACGGCGAGGAGGACTTTCTCGCCGGGGAGGCGCTCGACGCAATTCTCAAAGCCGCCCTCGCCGGGGGAGACCGGACGTTCAACCTTGACGTGCTTGCCGGCGACGAGACCGGCGGAAAGGAAATCGTCGCGCGCGCCTCGTCGTTTCCGATGGCCGGCGGGCGCCGCGTCGTGGTCGTTCGCGACGCGGACAGGCTTACGGCGCACGACCTAGACATCCTGTCGGCGTATGTGGCAGGCCCCTCTCCCTCCGCATGCCTTATCCTCGTCGCCGTGAAGCCCGACATGAGGAAAAAACCGTTTACGATGATACGGAAATCGGGCGGGGCCGTCGAATGCAAACGCCTGTACGAGAACCAGATCCCGGCCTGGATCGCCGGCCAGGTCCGCACGGACGGGCGGCGCATCGAGCCGGAGGCGGTGAAACTCCTGACCGCATGCATCGGGACGTCGCTCCGCGAGCTGCGGGGGGAACTCGACAAGCTCGAGGTCTACGCGGGGGAGCGGGAAGAGATCACCGCCGCCGACGTCGCCGCGCTCGTGGGCATGTCGCGGGAGTACACGCCGTTTGAACTTCAGAAGGCCGTCGGCCGGAGGGACACGCCGCGCGCGATGACGATACTCGGGGAGATCCTCGAAGCGGGGGGCGCTCTTCCTCTCGTTTTCGCCACGATGACGAACTACTTCCTGACCCTCTGGAAGCTTCACGATCTCCGGCGGCGCGGCGTGGGCGCAAAGGAACAGGCGTCCCAGGCGCGGGTCAACCCGTACTTCATGAAGGAATACCAGGACGCGCTCGCGCACCAGTCGCCCGGCGCGTGCGAGCGGGCGCTCCTGCTCCTGGCGGAGGCGGACGAACGGACGAAGTCGGGGGGGGAGGACCCCCGGCGGGTGATGGAGGAGCTCATACTTCTCCTGTGCGGCGCGGAGGAGGGGAACATCGTCCCTTCCCGGGGAGTATAGGGTATGCCCGGAGGAGGAGACCGCCCTGACCACTGAACCGTCGGATGAGAACCTGATGTCCCTGTTCCAGCAGGGGGACGAGGCGGCGTACGGACTCCTGGTCCAGCGCTACAAGGACGACCTCACCAACTTCGCGCAGAGATTTCTCGGCGACCGGGACGACGCGGAAGATGTGGTCCAGGAGGCGTTCGTCCGTGTATGGAGGAAGAGGGACTCGTACGACCCGGCGTCGAAATTCTCGACGTGGGTGTATACGATCGCGTCAAACCTTGCCAGGACGCGTCTCCGGCGGCTCTCCCTCTGGCGGTTTGTCCGGCTCGGCGGGGCGCGCCCCGACGGGCCGGAATACGATCTCCCCGACGACGGCGCAGGACCGGACGGGGCCGCGGAGAGCACGCTGCGCGAAGAGATGATCCAGGAAGCGCTCAAGTCGCTCCCCGTCAAATACAGGGAAGTGATTGTCCTCCGGGACATCCAGCAGCTTTCCTACGAGGAGATCGTCGTCATCACCGGGAGCGCGATGGGGACCGTGAAATCGCGCATCAACAGGGCGCGCGCCGTGCTCCGTGAGAGCCTGCGCGACCTGATAACGGACTGAACGCAAATGGGGAAATCGTCAAGCGGCGGTGAATACGAACGCCTCAAGGAGGAGCTGCGCCGCATGAAGCGGCAGGGAGCTCCGTGGTACTTCGAGTCGGCCCTGCACCAGAGACTGCACGGCGGAAAAAGGCGCCGCCGGCGCCTCGGCCCGATTTCGATCGGGCCGGTCCTCGTCGTCGCGGTCGTCACGCTCGCCGTTCTCGGGTTCGCCCTCTACACGGTCCTCGTGCGCTCGAACCTCTTTCCCGGGGGCGCACCCCCTCCTGTATTGGCGCCCGATACGCTCTCCGTCGCCGGCCGTCCCGACAGCGCGCTCACGGCCCCTCTCCGGACGACGGATCACCCGAGAGTGACCCCCCGGTCTGAGTTGCCTCCTCCCCGTCCCGCGGCATCCATTCCCGACACCCTGCTTGTGCACCCGGATACGGTGGCTCTCCCCGCCGCGGACTCCTCTGTCAGCCCCCCTGACACTGCCGTCTCACGGAAGGACACGGTTTCTCACGGTGCGGACACCACGGGGCGGCCCCGGGGGGGAGGCGTTCAGTAATGATCGCGGGAGGGGTTTTTTCATGTATATGCGAACGTTTTTGAAGAATCAGCTTGACTTCAATTGGTTTTCCCCCTAAATTAAGCCACTAGGCGAAGCACTTGAGAGTTTACTTTAACGACGACATATACGACTTCGAAAGTGAAAGCGTGCTTGTCGGCCGTGTTTGTCCGGGGACACACGCGGAATCTGCCCGGTTTGCGATACTGTACCGGCGTCTGTCACGATCGTCGTGATCACAACTACAGGAGGAAGCAATCATGCCGAAATTGAATCTCAGGGATGACGGATTCGAAGAAGAGTCCAATCCCCTCGATTCCGACCAGTCTGTGGCACCACCGCCGACCCTCCGTGAAGTTGGTGTGAGCGGAGGCGGAGGAAGGAGCTCGACGCTTCTCACGGCGCTCCTCCTCGTCGTCGTGGTGGCGGGCGGTGTGTTCGCGCTGAATTATTTCAAAGTCATTCATCTCTGGGGGAAGCGGACGCCGAAGATCTCCACCGAGGCGATCACCGACCAGCTCCCGGCTCCCGAGACCGCCGCCGCGGCCGCAAACGCGACCGACCAGGGCGCGGCGCCCGGTGCAAGCGACGCCACGCCTGCCCCCACGCCCGACCCGAGTCTGGAGCCCGCGGCGACGGCGCCGTCGACGCCGCTGCCGACGACATCCACCCCCGCGCCCGCTCCCTCGCGCACGACGCACAAGAAGGAGCCCGCGCCTGCGCAGACGTTTACCCCGCCTCCTTCGGGAAGCGGTAACTTCACCGTCCAGGTTTCTTCATGGACGAACAAGGATATGGCGGACAGGGAAGCGTCGCGGCTGAGCACGGCGGGGATGAGCGCATTCGTGGAAGATGCGGTTATCGCGGGGGAGAGCTGGTACCGGGTCCGCGTCGGTCGTTACGGAAGCTCGAAAGAAGCGAAAGACGCCGCAGACCAGCTTGCCAAATCGATGGAAGGTCAGATCTGGGTCGCCAGGGTCGGAGGGAAGTAGCGTTATACTGGAGGCCGTTCCGGGGACCGGGACGGCCTCTCTTCACCACGAAGGTAGAAATAATAAAACACCCCCTCCGCGGACGTCAGAAGCAGCAGCGATGCGGAGTCACGGTTCAGGAGCGCGCCCGGGTCCCCCGCGGCCATGAAGAGCTTCATCACGAACGAGGCCATGCTCCAGCCGACGAAGAATATCAGCGCCATAAAGAACACCGCAAGTATTCCTCCCGAAATTCCCTCCTCCTGCCAGCGCCGGGTGTAGACCGCCGCGATAGCGACGACGTGCATGTAAAAGACGAGCAGCGGAATCATCGTTAGTGCGCCTCCGTGAATGAAAGGGCCGCGCGGATCGTGCGCAGGAGTATTTTGATGTCAAGCGCGAAGGACCAGTTCTCGATGTAATAGAGGTCGAACTTGATCCGTTCCTCGATCGACGTATCCCCCCTGAGTCCGTGCACCTGCGCCCACCCCGTCATCCCGGTTTTCACGCGGTGGCGGTCGAGGTATTTGGGGACGTTCTCCCTGAACTGGTCCACGAAGTACGGCCGTTCGGGGCGGGGCCCGACAAGGCTCATCTCCCCCCGCAGCACGTTCAGGAGCTGCGGGAGCTCGTCAAGGCTCGTCGTGCGGAGGAACGTGCCGATCGCCGTCCGGCGGGGGTCCCCTTTTTTCGCCCAGACAGGGCCCGTGACCGACTCTGCATCGGTGCGCATGGAGCGGAATTTGAGCATGGAAAACGGCGCGCCGTCGATTCCGACCCGCTCCTGTTTGTAAAGCACGGGACCGCGGGAGCTGAGCCGTACGAGGACCGCGATGAGGAGAAGGAAGGGGGAGAGGACGAGCAGGAGGAGCGCCGAGACACAGAGATCCATCGTCCGCTTGGCAACGCGCCCCCAGCCGGTCAGCGGGTTGCTCTTGAGCGTCAGGAAGGGGAGCCCCTCGTACTCGGTCAGGCGCACCTGGCTCGTCAGGATTTCGAGGACGTCGGGGATCATCATGAACTGGACGTCGAGCCCCTCGCTCTCCGAAACAAGATCGAACAACCTCTGGTGCTCCCCGGCCCGCAGCGCGATGAAGACGACGCTCACCCCCCGGTCGCCGATGAACCGCGCCGCGTTCGTGATCGGGCCGAGATACTCCACGCCGGAGAGCCTGAGCCCCGCGGCGGCGGGGGCGTCCGCAAAGTATCCCGCAACGTCGAAGCCGAACGAAGGGTGACGGTGGAGACGCACGAAGACGTCGTTCGCGAGCGCGTCATTGCCGATGATCACCGCGGTCCTGAGGAATCTCCCCCGCCTGTGCATCTTCCGCTCCAGCGACGCGACGAGCGCGCGCCCCAGGAGTATCAGCAGTATCGACGTGGCCCAGATGAGGGCGAAGACCGTGCGGGAATACGAATATCCCCTGTAGAGGAACGCGGCGCTCATCAATATGAGCATGCCGGCCGTCCCCCAGCGGGCGATGGAGATCAGCTCGTCCGAGAGGCTCACGCGCCGGCGCGGGCGGTACACTTTGCTGGCCCGGAACAGGAGGAGCCAGACCACCATCATCACTCCCGAGCCGGCGACGTACCCTTCGACCGGGGGCGGAACGGCGGCGTCGAACCCGAGGTATCCGAACAGGGGGGTGCGGAACCGGATCCAGTACGAGAGGAGGAACGAGCCCTCGATCGCGACGGCGTCGATCGCCACGCGCAGGAGCGGGATGACGAGATCCCCCTGCCGTGTGCCCGGGGTTTCCTGAGGTTTTCTGGCCACCGTGGTACCGGCCGTCAAGCGAACAATTCGCGCTCTGCAAGCCCGCAGAGGATGTGCCCGATCGTGATGTGCCCCTCCTGGATCCGCTGCGTGTCGGACGAGGGGACGATGATGGCGATGTCCACGAGTGCTTTCAGAGCGCCCCCGTCCCCGCCCAGGAATCCGATCGTCGCCATCCCCTTCTTCCTCGCGGCGGCGGCGGCACGGACGACGCTCTCGGATTTTCCGCTTGTGCTGATGCCGATGAGGACGTCCCCCTTTGCACCGAGCGCCTCGACCGCCCTCGCGAACACGTTGTCGTACCCGATATCGTTGGCGCCGGCCGTCAGCATGGAGCTGTCGGTCGTGAGCGCAATCGCCGGGAGCCCGGGTCTCTTTATTGCGGGATTCATCCGGATGACGAACTCCGTCGCGAGGTGCTGTGAATCCGCCGCGCTGCCGCCGTTCCCGCAGAGGAGGACTTTGTTCCCCGCGCCGAGGGCGCGGACGAGGACGTCGACGGCCAGAAGGATCGGCCCCGTGCAGGACGACGCGATCCGCTGTTTCACCTCCGCGCTTGCGGCGAGCTCCTGCGCGACGAACGCCTGCCGGCGGTTCGCCGTTTCCTCCGTATTGGTCATCGTGATCCCCTTCCCCGGGTTCATGGTCAGGCGCTGTGCGCCAGCAACGTCCGGACGATTCCCTCGATGCTCCCGAGCGCGCCGGTGAGCTTCGAAGCGTCCTTTCCCCCGGCGGTAGCCAGGTGCGGGCGCCCGCCCCCGCCGCCGCCGAGTGCGGCCGCGGCCTCGCCGACGATGCGCCCCGCCTGCACCCCTTTCCCCCGGATCAGGTCGTCCGTGACGATGCATACGAGCGCCGGTTTTCCGTCGATGACGGCGCCCAGAACGCCCACGCCCGACTTCAGCTTCGAACGCAGGGCGTCTCCCAGGCTCTTGAGCTCGTCCATCGACGCGGCGGAAACCTGCGCCGTGACAAGAATACTCCCGTTGATTTTCACGCCGCCGGCGACCAGCTCGTCGATCGACGAGGCCCCCTCGCGGACCCGGATCCTGGAAAGCTCCCTGCGCAGGTCCGCGGTCTCCTTCCCGAGCAGCTCCGCGGCCTTTTCCCTCTCCCGCAGTTCATGCGCGAGCTGATCGACCGCCCGGGCGGTCAGCGGGACTCCCGGGACCTGCAGCGGTCCGGGCGCGGCGCCGGACGTTCCGGGGGCGACCCCCAGCTCCTTTTCAAGCGCCTCTTTTTCGGCGAGGAGCTTTGCGATCTGTTCATCGATCCCCCTGCCGGCGCGTATCCGTCCCTCCACGTAGCGCTGCAGCCCGTCCCCGGTGACCGCTTCGATACGGCGGACGCCGCTCGCGATTCCCGATTCGCTGATGATTTTGAAAAGACCGATCTGTCCGGTTTCCTTTACGTGTGTTCCGCCGCAGAACTCCACGCTGTACGACGCGTCCATAAAGACGACGCGGACCCGCTCGCCGTACTTGTCCCCGAAGAACATCTTGACGTTCGGGATCTTCCGCGCCTTCTCGATCGGGAGATCGACCTCGGTGACGACGGGGATACGGTCCGCGATCCTGCCGTTGACGAGGTCCTCGATCGCCCTGATCTCCTCCGGCGTGATCCTTGCGAAATGCGGGAAGTCAAACCGCAGATGGTCGGGCGCGACGAGCGACCCCTGCTGGTGCACGTGCGTCCCGAGCACGCGCCTGAGCGCCTCGTGCACGAGATGTGTTGCGGAGTGATTTCTCTCGATGTGTGCGCGGCGCTCGCCGTCGACGCGCGCGGTCACTTCAGCGCCGGGGCCGGTGGGGAGATCCCCTTCCCGCAGGACCACCTCGTGGATGATCCGTTCCCCCTTTTTCTCGGAACCGATGACCTCCGCGACGAACCCGTTCCCCTCGATGAGGCCGGTGTCGTCGACCTGTCCCCCGGAGCGGACGTAAAACGGCGTCCTGTCGAGGTTGACGTACCTCCCCCCGGCGACGCTGTGGAGCAGCGCCCGGGTTTCGAGGCTCTCGTATCCGACGAACGCGGAGGGAGCGGCGTGCGCAAAGGCGTCGTCGCCGGGCCCGGCTTCCGCCGTGTTTCGTGCGCCGTCACCCCGGCGCGCCCGTGCGCGCTGTTCCTCCATGAGGACGTCGAACCTTCCCGTGTCCACCGCCAGACCGCGTTCCGACGCCATGAGCTGCGTGAGATCGAGCGGGAACCCGAATGTATCGTAGAGTTTGAACGCGTCGTCCCCCGGGAATTCCGCGGCGTTCGTCCCCAGCCCCTCGAGGACGGAGGCGAATATTTCAAGCCCCCGGTCGAGCGTCGTGTTGAAGCTCTCCTCCTCCGCGCGTATGACCTTCTGTATCCGGTCCTGGTGCGAGACAATTTCCGGGAAGACGTCCCCCATCGACCGCGCGACGGCAGGCGCGACGGCGTGGATGAACGGCTCCTTCATGCCGAGCGTTCTTCCGAACCGGGCGGCGCGCCGGAGTATCCGCCGCAGCACGTACCCCCGCCCTTCGTTGCCGGGGATCGCCCCGTCCGCGACGGCGAAGGAAAGCATCCGCACGTGGTCGGCGATCACGCGCATGGCGACGCGGTCCTCTTCCTTCTCGTAGGGCCTTCCCGTCAGGTCTGCGACGGCCCCGATGACCGGCATGAAGACGTCGGTGTCGTAATTGGAGTCCTTCCCCTGGAGGACGGCGCATGCGCGTTCGAATCCCATCCCGGTGTCCACGTGCCTCTGGGGAAGGGGCTCGAGCTCGCCCTCCGTATTCCTGTTGTTCTGTATGAAGACGAGATTCCAGATCTCGATGACCCTGGGATCCCCCGCGTTCACGAGCCCCCTGCCGGTCCCCCCCGGTGTCAGGTCGATGTGGATCTCGGAACACGGCCCGCACGGACCGGTTTCCCCCATCTCCCAGAAATTGTCCTTCCGCCCGAACCGGAGGATATGCCCGTCGCCGATGTCCGTGGCGCTTTTCCAGAGCCCGAAGGCTTCTTCGTCGGTTTCAAACACCGTTGCATACAGCCTCTTCTTCTCGATTCCCCACACGCCGGTCAGCAGCTCCCACGCCCAGGCGATCGCCTCGGGCTTGTAGTAGTCCCCGAATGACCAGTTCCCCAGCATCTCGAAGAACGTGTGGTGGTAGGTGTCGCGGCCGACCTCCTCGAGGTCGTTGTGCTTGCCGCTGACCCGTATGCATTTCTGCGTGTCGGCGGCCCGCACGTAGTCCCGCCGTCCCGTTCCGAGAAAGACGTCCTTGAACTGGTTCATCCCCGCGTTCGTGAAGAGGAGCGTCGGATCCCCGTGGGGGATCACCGGCGCGCTGGGCACGATCCGGTGCCCCCGTTCCCTGAAAAATCCGAGAAAGCTCTCCCGTGTCTCCCGGGACGTCATGAGACCTCGATCTGTGTCATCAGTTTGATCTCCTCGAGGATGCCGCTCACCTCCATGCACCGCGCGAGCTCCCCCGCGAACACCACCGCTCTCCCCCTGGTGTGCACCTCCATCGCCAGCGCCTCCGCCTGGGAGCTGGAGCACCGCGTGGCTTTGACGAGCTGCGTGATCACTTCATCGAACGTGTGGATCTCATCGTTGAAGAGGATCACCTTGGCCGGATCCTGCGTCAGGACCTCGTCGTCCTGGTCAGGCTTCTGGAGGGGTTGCGTGGTCATATCATGAAAAATTACCAAAAAACCGCCACTATTGCAACCGGACGCACTTGCGGAGATTCCACGCGATGCGTATATTTTATTCTACTTCTTCTACGAATTCAGTGACCACTGACAGGAAGCGACATGATCTTTGACGGTGAAGTCCTCGAACGCATTTATGCGCGCACGCCCGGGCGCGTGAAGGTGGCCCGGCGGGTCCTCGGGCGGCCCATGACGCTGACCGAAAAAATCCTCTATGCGCATTTTCACAGGCCGCCGAATGCCCCCTCCGTGCGCGGGAGCTCGTACGAGGAGTTCTCTCCCGACAGGGTGGCGATGCAGGATGCGACCGCGCAGATGGCGCTTCTGCAGTTCATGTCCGCCGGGATACCGAGGGTCGCCGTTCCGACGACCGTCCACTGCGACCACCTGATTCAGGCGCAGTCGGGAGCGCGCGAAGACCTGCGCCAGGCCCTCGGCGACAACAGGGAGGTGTACGATTTCCTTGCCGGGGTTTCCTCCCGTCACGGGATCGGATTCTGGAAGCCCGGGTCGGGGATCATCCACCAGGTGGTGCTCGAGAACTATGCGTTCCCCGGGGGGATGATGATCGGGACGGATTCCCATACGCCGAACGCCGGCGGGCTCGGCATGATCGCGATCGGCGTCGGCGGCGCCGATGCCGTCGATGTCATGGCGGGGATGCCGTGGGAGCTGAAGTTTCCGAAGGTCATCGGCGTCCGCCTGACGGGAAAGCTCGGAGGATGGACATCGGCGAAGGACGTGATCCTGAAGGTGGCGGGGATCCTTACCGTCAAGGGGGGAACGGGGGCGATCGTCGAGTACTTCGGCGAAGGGACGGAATCGATCTCCGCGACCGGCAAGGGGACGATCTGCAACATGGGGGCGGAAATCGGCGCCACGACGTCGATATTCCCGTATGACTGCCGCATGTCCGACTACCTGAAGGCCACCGGGAGGACGAAGGTCGCAGCCTGGGCGGACGCGGTCGCCGGGTGTCTCGCGCCGGACCCGGAGGTCGCCGCCTCCCCCGGCGACTTCTACGACCAGGTGATCGACATCGACCTCACGGCCCTGGAGCCGATGATCAACGGCCCGTTTTCCCCCGACAGGGCGTGGAAGCTGTCGGAATTCGCCGGCGCGGTCCGGCAGAATAATTTTCCCGAGGAGCTGCGCGTCGCGCTCATCGGGAGCTGCACGAACTCGAGCTACGAAGACATCGAACGGGCGACGAGCGTCGCCCGGCAGGCGATCGCGGCGGGACTGCGGGCCCGGTCGGAATTCACGATCACGCCCGGCTCGGAACAGGTGCGTGCGACGATAGAGAGGGACGGGCACCTCAAGACGCTCGTCGACGCGGGGGGGACCGTGCTGGCGAACGCGTGCGGCCCCTGCATCGGGCAGTGGAAACGCCACGACGTCAAAAAGGGGGACAGGAACTCCATCATCACGTCGTTCAACAGGAATTTCGCGGGGCGGAATGACGCCAACCCCGAGACGCACGCGTTTGTCGCGAGCCCGGAGATCGTGACCGCGCTCGCGTTCGCCGGCCGCCTCACGTTCAATCCCCTCACGGACGCGCTCGTCAACGGGCGCGGAGAGCGCGTGATGCTCAAGCCTCCGTACGGTGATGAGCTCCCGCGAAAGGGATTTATCCCCGGGGAGAGCGGGTTTGTCCCCCCCGCGCGCAACGGGTCACGTATCAGCGTCGCGGTGGATCCCTCGAGCGACAGGCTGCAGCTCCTTGCCCCCTTCCCGGCGTGGGACGGAAATGACCTCCGGGCGATGCCGGTCCTGCTGAAGGCGAAGGGGAAGTGCACGACCGACCATATCTCTCCGGCGGGGAAATGGCTCAAATACCGGGGGCACCTCGACAATATCTCGAACAACATGTTCAGCGGCGCCGTCAACGCGTTCACGGGAGAGACCGGTGCGGGGAAAAACGTCCTCACGGGGGTGAAAAAGGAATTCTCCCAGGTCGCCCGGGAATACAAGGCGAAATCCCTGCCGTGGGTCGTCGTCGGTGATGAAAATTACGGCGAGGGGTCGAGCCGGGAGCACGCGGCGATGGAACCCCGCTGGCTCGGCGGGAGGGCGGTCATCGTCAAAAGCTTCGCCCGCATCCATGAAACAAACCTGAAAAAACAGGGGATGCTCCCTCTTACGTTCGCCGCCGCCCGTGACTATGACCGCGTGCGGGAGGACGATCGTGTCACGATCGCCCTGCAGGGATTCGGTCCCGGCCAACCTCTTCGCTGCACGCTCGCGCATGCGGACGGGACCGCTGAGGAAATACTTCTCCACCACACGTTCAACGAAAACCAGATCGGGTGGTTCAAGGCGGGGAGCGCGTTGAACCTGATCGCCGCGCAGGGGAAGTCACACGGGAAGCCGGTCCGGAAGAAGAAGGCGTCGAAGCGCCCGGCCCGGAAGGAAAAGGCGTCGAAGCGCCGGCCCCGCGCCCCGAAGAAGACCGCGACCGGCGTGAAGAAGCGCAAAGGGACGGCGCCGCGGCGGCGTCCGTCGCGGAACTCAAAGCGGCGGAAATGAGTTAGTAGAGTGAGGAACGAGACGGACAATTATTCCACCGCAAAGTGAGGAGATATGCAATACGATCCGAAAGCGATACAGCCGTTCAGGGATGAGCTCACACGCATTGGGTTCCGTGAGCTGAGGAGCGTGAAGGAGGTGGACGAGACGATCGCGAAAGAGAAGGGGACGAACCTGATCGTGATCAATTCGGTGTGCGGGTGCGCGGCGGGGAAAGCGCGCCCCGGGATAGCGATGGCGCTCAAGCAGTCTCACGTCGCCCCGGATGAGTTGACGACGGTGTTTGCCGGGGGAGATATCGAGGCAACCGCCCGCGTCCGGGAGCATCTCGGGAACATCCCCCCTTCGTCACCCTCGATGGCACTCTACAAGGACGGGAAGCTGGTGCACTTTATACCGCGGTACCAGATCGAGAACCGGGACGCGTTCCAGATTTCGCAGCATCTCCTCGAAGTGTTCCAGGAGTTCTGCGGCGAACGAACGGAAGCTGCCCGGCAGGCGGGATCCGTCTGAGGAGTCCGGGGGGGGCTCTCACGCCCCCCCCGGCGGCCTCAATTGTACTTTACCGAACAGCCGTATGACCGGGTCGATTTGACCGGAGCGGGCTTTCCGTCCCATACGGCCTGCATCACTTCCTTCACGTAGTTCCTCGCCTTCGCAATGTCCTCCTGATCCGTGGAAGGGATGTTGTCGATCCCCCCCGCGTAGATCAACGTACCTTCCGGGTCGATGATGAACATGTCGGGAGTCGTTCTGGCCCCGTAGGCCCTTCCCACCGTTCCGTCGGCGTCCACAAGATACGCGGACGGGACGGCGTTTTCTTCCCTGATCTTCGCTTTCAGCTCATCCCCTTCGTAGTACCCCTCTTTCCCCGGGGCCGACGAGCAGATGGAGAGCCAGACAACCCCTTTCGCCGTCATCGTTTTCTGCAGTTCCTGCATCGCACCGCTCCCGTAGTGCTTTCCCACAAAAGGACAGGTGAAGTTCACCCATTCCAGAATGACGTATTTCCCCCGGTAGTCTGCGAGCGAATGGGATATTCCGGACGCATCCTTGAGGGTGAACAGCGGCGCCCGCGAATCCACGGCCGCGCTCTCCCCGGATCCCGCAACTGCCGCGGCGGCGCCCGCGAGCACCGTCAGAAGCATGACACGAACTGCCCTCTTCATAAAGTATCCCTCCGTGTGTGACATGGGGAGAATCTTCGTCTCCCCGCCCTTACCACGAACACCGGCGCCCGGGGGAAAGTTTCCGCTTCCCGCCGGAGGGTCTCCTTACATGCGGCCGACGATGGCGTTGCCGAATGCAGAGCACCGCACTTCCTTCGCGCCTTCCATCAGGCGTGCAAAGTCGTAGGTCACCTCTTTTGCGGCGATCGTTTTCTCCAGTGCGCGGACGATAAGGTCGGCCGCCTCGGTCCAGCCGAGATAGCGGAACATCATCTCCCCGCTCAGGATGACCGATCCCGGGTTCACCTTGTCCTGTCCGGCGTATTTTGGCGCTGTGCCGTGCGTCGCCTCGAACACCGCGTAGCCGTTTTCGTAGTTGATGTTCCCGCCGGGAGCGATGCCGATACCGCCGACCTGCGCGGCAAGCGCGTCCGAGATATAGTCCCCGTTCAGGTTGAGCGTCGCGATCACGTCGTACTCCGCCGGGCGGGTCAGGATCTGCTGGAGAAACGCGTCGGCGATAACGTCCTTGAGGAGCACCTTCCCCTCCGGGGGCTTCCCCCCGCATTCGTCCCATGAGACCACGGAACCCTGAAACTCCCGCTTCGCCAGCTCGTACCCCCAGTCGCGGAACGCCCCCTCGGTGAACTTCATGATGTTCCCCTTGTGCACGATCGTCACCGAGCGCCTCCCGTTGTCGATGGCGTAGCGGAGCGCGGCACGCACGAGCCGCTCGGTCCCCTCCCGCGACACAGGCTTGATGCCGATCGACGACGTGAGCGGGAAGCGGATCTTCTTCACCCCCATCTCCTCCTGGAGGAAGCGGATCACCTTCGCCGCCTCGGGCGTCCCCGACTTCCATTCGATCCCCGCATAGATGTCCTCGGTATTCTCGCGGAAGATCACCATGTCGATGAGCTCGGGATGCCTCACCGGGGAAGGGACCCCCGCGAAATACTGCACCGGACGGAGGCAGACGTACAGGTCGAGCATCTGCCGGAGTGTGACGTTGATCGACCGGATCCCCCCGCCGACGGGAGTCGTCAGCGGCCCCTTGATTGCGACGACGTACTCCCTGATCGCTTCAAGCGTATCGTCGTGAAGCCACGTGTTGGGCCCGTAGACGGCGTTGGCCTTTTCGCCGGCGAAGACTTCGAACCACTCCACTTTCCTCCGCCCGCCGTATGCCTTTGCGACCGCGGCGTCGAAGACGGTCCGCGACGCCCGCCAGATATCGGGTCCGGTCCCGTCCCCCTCGATGAAGGGGATGACAGGATGATCGGGAACCGTCAGCGCTGTTCCCTTCCGTGTGATTTTTTCCCCCGCGGCGGGGGGGGTGAGCTTCACGTATGCGGGCATGGCATTGTCCTCAGGGGTTTTGCGATGTCGGTATGTGTTCCCGTATCCGGCGGGCGACGTCGGCCATGCCGCTGCCGGAGTACGATTTGAGTTTCAGTACGAACCGGATGTCGTCGTCCGGGTATCGGGGGGTGACGTGCACATGGAAATGGAAGACGGATTGCCCGGCGATCCGGCCGTTGTTCGAAAAAATGTTGAAACCGTCGAGACGGAGGGTCCTGACGAGGGCGCGGGCGACGATCTGCGTGACCCGGAGGACCTCGTAGAGGTCCTGTTCCGGAACGGAAAGGAAGTCCGTGCAGTGGACCTTCGGGATCACGAGCGCGTGGCCGTGATGAATGGGGTTGATGTCGAGTATGGAGATCACCTTGTCGCTCTCGAAAAGCGTTTCCGCCGGGAGCGAGCGGGCGATGATGTCGCAGAAAATGCAGCCCATCGGATTTCCTTCCCTTCCGGATCATCTGCGGCGGGGCCGCAGAAATACCAGAGTAGGAAAAAAGGGGGGGAGAATCAAGATTGTTGCATTCGAAGGGCCTTTTTCGTATGTTTCTCCGTTGAACACTTCATCACCACCCCCATTCCCAGGAGTCATCATGAAACGTTATCTCCCCGGAGTTGTGCTCCTCCTCGCGGCGGTCTACTTCTCGACGACAGGCTTCCAGTGCGGGTCCGCCGAAACAACGAGCGCAAAACTGTATATGCAGCAGAAGCAGTGGCAGAAGGCGGAGGAAAGCCTCATGAAAGAGGTCGCCAAGAACGACAAGGACGAGGAAGCGTGGTTTCTCCTCGGGTCCGTCCGCATTCAGGTGAGGAATTTTCCGGGCATGAACGAGGCGTACACGCACGCCCTCGCGCTCTCGGACGTGCACAAGACCGAAATCCTGCGGAACAAGCTTTCGGTATGGGGAAGCCTGTACAACGACGGGGTGAACTACTATAACCACGGGCGGGACACCGCCGCCTGCTACGACACCGCGCTCGCCCGGTTCAACCTGGCGATCGCCCTGGAGCCGGACAGCCCGGGGACGTATTACGTCACATCGCTCGCCAACTATGCGAAGCAGGACTTCGAGGGCGCCCGGAAGAACCTGCTGCTCTCGATCCAGAAGGACCCGCAGCCCTTTGACGCGTCCCGTTTCCTGGGCCAGCTCCAGTACACCTTCGCCCAGCAGAAGCTGGACGCAAAGGATACTGCGGGCGCCGTCGCCGAGTACGTCAAGGCCGCCGACGCGTTCAAACGGGCGTTCGATATCAAGCCGAACAACGCGGAGAATATCGGCAGCCTCATCGACGCGTACGAGCGCTCGGGCCAGTCGGACAAGGCCGAGGCGATCACGCGCGACGCCGTTACGCGCGATCCGAAGAACAAGCTGTTCCGTTATGCGTTCGGCGTGTTTCTCCTGAGGAAGGAGGATTATGCCGGGGCGATCGAACAGTTCAACAAGACCCTCGAGATTGATCCGGAGTATTCCGACGCATCGTACAACATCGGCGTCGCATATCTCAACTGGGGCGTGTCCATCAAGGCGGCCACCGACAAGGCCCTCGAATCGCAGAAGAAGGGCGCAAAGGCGGTGAAGGAGGACACCTCCTACAAGGAGAAATTCAAGCAGTCCCTCCCGTATCTCGAAAAGGGGGTGCAGTACCGGCCGGACGACGGCGCCCTCTGGACGCAGCTGGCCCGCCTCTACGCCATACTGAACATGCCCGACAAGTCCAGGGCGGCGTTCGAGAAGGCGGACAAGCTCATGAAGTCGAAATAACGATCTTGGCATCTGAAGGGTCCCGCCGGTGTGAGGCGGGCCGGTCCCTAGGCTTTGCGGCGGACCGGTCACGCCCCCCTTCGGCGGGCCTTTTTTGATCCCGGCGCCTGCGGCGCCGCAGGCGCCGCTTTCGGGAAAAAAAATATTTTTTGCCCGTAACAGCCCCGGAAGACAACGCAGCGCAAAGGAGAACGGAATGGCAGATCAGCCGCAGGGACAGCAGATCAACATTGAGCTGGGAGAGAAGGAAGCGGAGGGGATATATTCGAATCTCGCGATCATCACGCACTCCCCCGCCGAGTTCATCATTGATTTTACGCGGGTTCTGCCCGGCGTGCCGAAGGCGAAAGTGCACGCGCGTGTCATCATGACCGCGCAGCATGCCAAGCTGCTCCTCCGGGCCCTGGAGGACAACATCGGGAAATTCGAGATGAAGTTCGGGGAAATCAAGATCCACGGGGAGGGGCCCGGCGGGTTCGGGTTCCAGCCGGTGATGCCCGACGAAAAAGTGCACTGACGCGCCGGGAGGGGAGCGGCGGCCTCAGAGGATGTAGCGCGACAGGTCGGCGCTTTTCACGATCCCTTCCAGCCTGGAGCGGACGAGCGTTCTGTCCACGAGGATGGTCTTCTCGCGAAGGTCGTCGGGGGCGTCGAAGAGCACGTCCTCGAGGAGCGTGGTCATGATCGTGTGAAGCCGGCGGGCGCCGATGTTCTCCACCTGCTCGTTCGTCCTCGAGGCGAGGGCGGCGATCTCCCGGATCCCGTCCTCCGTGAACTCGACGGAGACGCCTTCCGTCGCCAGAAGCGCGGCGTACTGCTTGATGAGCGCGTTCTGCGGGAGCGTGAGGATCTTCACGAAATCGTCCTCGGTCAGGCTCGTCAGCTCCACGCGGATCGGAAACCGCCCCTGCATTTCGGGGATCAGGTCGGACGGCTTTGCGACGTGGAAGGCGCCCGAGGCGATGAACAGGATGTGGTCGGTCTTCACCATCCCGTACTTCGTGTTGACGCTCGACCCCTCGACGATGGGGAGGAGGTCCCGCTGGACCCCTTCCCGCGACACGTCGGGCCCCGGCCCCTTGGCCCCGGCGATCTTGTCGATCTCGTCGATGAAGACGATCCCGGAGTTCTCGACGCGCTGGAGCGCATCGCGGACCGCCGCGTCGTGCTCGATGAGCTTCCCCGCCTCTTCGTTCGTCAGAATCACGCGCGCTTCGGCGACGGACAGCTTCCGGTGCTTCGACTTCTTCGGCATCAGGTTTCCGAAGATGTCCTGGAGGTTCACCCCCATCTCTTCCAGGTTCATCGGCCCGATCACCTGCATGAGCGGTCCGGATCCCATCCCCGCGGGGACGTCGATCTCGATCGACCGCGACTCCATCCCCCCCGCGCGGAGCCGGGTGCGGAGTTTTTCCCGCGTCGCCTCGTTCTGCACCTCCTCGACGGCATCCCCGGGAGCGTCGAACCCGCCCCCCTGCTTCGGTCGGGGAGGGGGGAGGAGGATGTCGAGAATCCGCTCCTCCGCCATTGCCTTCGCCTTCTCGTTGACGCCGGCGCGCCGCTCGGCGTTAACCATCGTCACGGCGTACTCGGTCAGATCGCGGATGATGGATTCGACGTCGCGGCCGACGTAACCCACCTCGGTGAATTTCGACGCCTCCACCTTGATAAACGGTGCTCCGGCGAGCTTCGCGAGCCGCCGGGCGATCTCGGTTTTCCCCACCCCGGTCGGCCCGATCATGATGATGTTGTTCGGCATGATCTCCTCCCGGAGTCCGGCGGGGACCTGGAGGCGGCGCCAGCGGTTTCTGAGCGCGATGGCCACGGACTTTTTCGCCCGGTCCTGTCCGATGATGTACCTGTCGAGCTCGCGGACGATGTCGCGCGGGGTGAGATCCCTGCCGTCGGCGGGGGGAGGTGCGTCGGTCACAGTTCTTCGATGCTGATGTTGGTGTTCGTGTAGATGCAGATTTCCGCCGCCGCGCGGAGGGATTCTTCGACGATGTCCCTTGCCGAAAGGTCGGCGTGTTTGATGAGCATCCTGGCCGCGGCGAGCGCAAAGCTCCCCCCGGACCCGATCGCGAGTATCCCGTCGTCCGGCTCGATGATCTCACCGGTGCCGGAGATCACCAGGGACGTCGTGCCGTCCAGGACCGCCAGGAGCGCCTCGAGCTGTCGCAGGTATTTGTCCGTCCTCCAGTCGCGCGCGAGCTCCACCGCCGCACGCTCCAGGTTGCCGTGCGTTTTTTCGAGGTTCTCTTCAAAGCGGGTGAAGAGCGTGAAGGCGTCGGCCGCCGCCCCCGCGAATCCGGCGAGGACCCTGCCGTTGTACAGCCGCCGCACCTTCCTCGCGCGGTGCTTCATCACGGTTGCGCCGACGGTCACCTGTCCGTCGGATCCGATGACGCTTTTTCCCCTGTAGGTGAGACCGATGACGGTGGTGGAACGGATGATGTCGTTCATGCGCGCGGGGGGAGGGGAGTCGGGTCGTCAGGTGAGTTTGCGCCGTAGGCGCGCCACCGGGATGAGCATCGCCTCCCGGTACTTGGCGACGGTGCGCCGGGCGATGTTCAACCGGTCGGCGTTCAGGAGCTCGGCGAGCTTGTGATCGGAGAGCGGCCGCAGGGGGTCTTCGGCGTCGATCAGGGCCTTCAGCTTCCGCTTGACCTCCTTGTTCGACACCTCGTCGCCGTCGGCCGTGCTGATCGAGTCGCTGAAGAAATGCCTGAGCGAGAAGACGCCGTAGTCGGTCTGGACGTACTTGCTGTTGACGACCCGGCTTATCGTCGAAATGTCCATGCCGATGACTTCCGAGATGTCCTTGTAGATCATCGGCCGCAGCCCTTCCCCCGTATCGAAGAATTCCCGCTGTTTCTCCACGATCGTCCGCATCACCTTCAGCATCGTTTCGCGGCGCTGGTGAATCGAGCTGATGAACCACTTGGCCGCCTCGAATCTCTGGCGGATGAAGTCCTTCGCTTCCGCGGAGACGCCGTTCTTTTTCCGCTTGGACATCAGTTCCTTGTACGCGCGGTTGATCCTCAGGGGGGGGATGTTCCTGTCGTTGAGCGTGATGATGAAGTCCTCTTCCGATTTCGACACGATGAAATCGGGGACGACGTAGTTCTCCTGTGCGCTGATTTCTCCCTCGCCGGGCTTCGGGTTGAGGCGCTGGATGAGTTCGACCACCCTCTTGAGCTCCTCGGTGGGGACGCCGAGTTTCTTCGCGAGATCCTCGAAATGCCGCATCGTGAAATCGTCGTAAAACTCGGTCAGGATCCGGAGCGCCAGTGCCTTCAGGGCCGGGTCGGCCCGGTCCGCCTCGAGCTGGACGATGAGGCATTCCTGCAGCGAGCGGCTGCCGATCCCCACGGGGTCGAGGCGCTGGATCTTCCGGAGCACCTCCTCCGCCTTCTCGAGCGTGATGTGCGTCTCGTGCGTCAGGTTGATGTCCTGGACGATCGCCGCCAGGTCGCGCCGGAGGTAGCCGTCTTCGTCGATGTTCCCGATGATCTCCTGCCCCGTCAGCAGCTCCTCGTCGTCAAGGTTGAGGAGCGCGGTCTGTTCCAGGAGGCGCTGGTACATCGGCACGGCGTCCGCGAGAGGGAGGTCCTCTTTCTCCTCGTTGTCGTACGGCTCCCGGACTTTGTGCCCCGTGAGCTCGTCGTTCATGAAATCGTCGATCGAATAGGAGTCCTCGTCCGCGCCGGTCTCTTCCTTCGTCGTCTCCGCGGCCTCGGCCGCAACCTCCTCCGCGGTCTCCGGCTCCTGCTGGGCGTCCTGCTCTTCGTCGAATCCCTCTTCCAGGAGGGGGTTCATTTCGAGCTCGGCCTTGATCTTCTGTTCCAGCGCAAGCGTGGGGAGCTGAAGCATCTTCAGGTATTGCACCTGTTGAGGCGACAGCTTCATCATCATCTTATGCTGGAGCGAGATGTTCAGCATGAATTCCCTGCGTCTAGGGTCCCGCGCGCCGCGCGCACTCTTCGATGAACTTCGTGTACCACTGCTCGCCGTACCGGCGGATCAGGGGCTCGCGGAGAAACTCGCGGAGAGGGACCTGTTCCGCTTTCCCCCGGAGGCGCCCCGGGGCGCACTCCTCGATCATTTCGTACCTGATGAAATCCTTCCCGAAATGACGTATCCGGATCGGGAAGAGATGGCAGGAGAGAGGTTTGCGCCAGTCGGTAAGCCCCAGCTCGTACGCCTTTTCAAAACTGCACCGGGCGATGCCGTCCTCGAAGTAGACGAACACGCACTCCTCCCCGTCGCGACAGGGAGTGGCAAAGTCTCCTTTGACCCCTTCCGTCAGCCCGAGGGAGGCGATCGTCCGGAGACTCCTCTCGCCGAGGAACTGACGGGCCGCGGGAAAGGCCTTGTCGATCTCCAGGACCTCATCGTCCTCCAGGGGGGCACCCCGTCCCCCCGGCAGCGTGCAGCATGCACCCCGGCAGGAGGGAAGATCGCAGCAGAACGAAGCCCGGCCTGCGTCGCCGTCGATGACCGCTTCCCCTATGACGAACATGCGCGCATCCGTCTCCCCCTGCGTCATAGTGACAAAATACTGAATTTTCGAACAACAAGAAAGCGCCGTCAGATGCGGACGAACCGCTTCCCCGGGAGCTGCCTGACCGCCCCCTTGAATTCCAGCGAGAGAAGCTGGACGAGAGCCTCCGGAGCGCTCACGCGTGAGCGCGCCGCAATCTGATCGATATGCACGGGGTCGTCACCCACCGCATCGAGGAGCGTCTTCTCGAACAGGGTCAGATCCCCGGCTTCTTTCTTCTGGCGCGCCTGCGTGAGCGGGAGGAGGTGCGGAGCGATCTCCACGAGTATGTCGTCGACACTCTCCGTCAGCTTTGCCTTCCCCTCCTTGATGAGGAGGTTTGTCCCGCTCCGCGTCGCCGCCGAGACGGCGGAGGGGACGGCAAACACCTCGCGCCCCTGTTCGAGTGCCATCCCTGCCGTGATCATCGCCCCGCCCCCCGGCCGGGTCTCGATAACGAGCGTCGCCAGGGACATGCCGCTGACAATCCTGTTCCTGCGCGGGAAGTTGGCCGCGTCAGGCTTTGACCCGAACGGGAGTTCTGAAATCACCGCGCCGCACGAGGCGATCCTCCCGGCGAGACCCCTGTTCTCCGCCGGGTAGATGATGTCGATCCCGGAGCCGATCACCGCGAGCGTCCTGGATCCCTCCCGGACGCACGCCGCGTGGGCCGCCGAATCGATGCCACGGGCAAGACCGCTGACGACCGTGAGCCCGAATTCTCCCAGCGCGGAGGCAAACCGCTCCGCCATGAGCATTCCGTAGGGGCCCGGTTTCCTTGTGCCGACGACGGCGACCGACCGCGCGTCCTCGTCCCGGATCGATCCGCGGACAAAGAGGAGCGGGGGAGGATCGTAGATGTGACGGAGCGCGGCGGGGTACGCAGCATCCCAGAGCGTCACGGCGTTCGCCCCGGCCCGCTCCGACCTCGCCCGCTGATCGTCGGCGAACCGTTCGGCTTCCCCGGCGGCCCGGGAGCGGAAAAATGACGCGATGGACGCCGCGGTTTTCTCTTCAATGCCTTCGATGTGTCGGAGGGAGCGGGGAGTCGCCGCGGCGACCGCGGCGGCGCCGCCGAATCCCGTGAGAAGGGCCCGGAGGCGGCCGGGGCCGACCCCGGGGATGCGGGAGAGTATGAGAATGTCGCGCGGATCGACGGTCATGCGCGCTAGGCCGGCAGGTCGATCCCGTCCACAACGGCCACGACGATGCTGTGGACGGGGACATCGTTCCTCCGGAGCAGCTGCGCCGCGGCCTGTCCTTCCTGGATGACGAGGACCATGTCCCCCGTCCCGGCATCGGCGGTGTCGAGCGCGAGTATTTCCCTGCCGCCGGGGGCCCCGGCGAGGTCCACGGGCTGGACGATGAGGATCTTCTGGGCGCGGAGCGTCTCCGACTTCCGGGTTGCGACGATCGTCCCGGTGACTTTGCAGAGCATCATGAGCGTCCTGCGAGAGTCTGGATTTCCGTCCTGAAGGCCCCGACGACGGCGGCCGCGCGTTCCATCGTATGTGCCTCGGCGATGATCCTGACGATCGGTTCCGTGTTCGACTTCCTGAGGTGAACCCAGTAATCCTCGAAATCGATCTTGAGCCCGTCGTCGGTGTTGATGGTCCCCTCGTGCGCATGGGCCTTCCGGACGGCCGAGAGTATTTCATCGGGTGCGACTGCGCCGAGCTCGATCTTTCCCTTCGCGATTTGATACGACGGGAGCCTGGCCTTCAGCGCGGAGAGCGTCGTCCCCGATTCGGCGAGGAGCTGGAGGAGGAGGCCTATCCCCACGATCGCGTCGCGGCCCAGGTGGACGTCGGGGAGGATGACGCCGCCGCTCCCTTCCCCGCCGATGAGCGCGCCGGATTCTTTCATCCGTTGCGCGACGTTGATCTCTCCCACGGGGGTCCGTATGACCGCGGCGCCGTGCGCCCGCGCGATGTCGTCCACCGCGCGCGTCGTGGAGAGGTTGACGACGACGTTCGGCTTCACGGGGGACGGGCGCCCGGCGCGCCGTCCGAGGACAAACTCGACAGCGGAGGCGATCGTATACTCCTCGCTGTACGGCTCCCCTTTCTCCGTAATCAGGACAAGCCGGTCCACGTCGGGGTCCACGGCGATCCCGAGATCCGCCTTCTCGAGAGCGACGCGCGAGGCGAGCGCCGTCAGGTTCTCGGGGATGGGCTCGGGTGTGTGTGCAAAGACCCCCGAAACCTCGCAGTTCAGAGCGACGACGTCGCACCCCAGCTTCTCCAGGAGGCGCGGGACAATCAGTCCGCCGGCCGCGTTCACGCAGTCCAGAACCACGCGGAACCGCCTCCTGCGGATCAGTTCGGGGTTCATGATGTCGAGCCCGAGGACCGCATCGATGTGGCGGTCGAGCCACTCCGTCTCGGAGGTCTCTTTGCCGAGCGACTGCCAGGGGGCGTACTCCCCCCCTTTTTCCGCCAGGCGCCACAGCTCCCGGTTTTCCCCGGCATCGAGGAACATCCCGGTCGATGCCATGAATTTCAGGCCGTTCCACTGCATCGGGTTATGGCTCGCCGTCACCGCGATCCCGCCGTCGGCGGCTCCGCGCTCCACGGCGATCTGGACCGTCGGCGTGGGACAGATCCCTATGTCGCGGACGTTCACCCCCTTCGCGACGAGTGCCGCGCGGACCATGGGGGCGACGAACGCACCGGTGCTCCTGCCGTCACGTCCCACGACGACGGACGGAGGGGAATGGGGGCCCCTCCGGCAGTATTCGCCGAACGCCCCTGCGTAGCGGAGAACGGCTTCGGGGGTGAGTGATTCGCCGATGACGCCGCGTATTCCCGAGATGCTTACCATCAAAGACATGTGATGCCGGATTCTTTTCAAGGATTTCTCGAAGCTGGAGCCAAATGTACTTAAGGCATGCGCGATAATCAAGGAACGGCGCTCTTCTTGAAAGTCACCCCCGATTTGGTTACGTTACGTTTGATTTTTTTTGCATTCCGCGACCATGGTCACCGACGACGAACAGCGGCTCCTTATCGCCATTGCACGCGGCGCCATCGCCGGCGCGCTCGCGAACGGACCGGCCCCGCCCGCGGCTCCCGCTACGGGGAGACTCGCCCGGCCGGGGGGGGCGTTTGTGACAATACGCGTTGGAGGCCGTCTGAGGGGATGTATAGGTTATATCGATTCGCCCCTCCCACTTGCGAATGTTGTTGCGGAAGTTGCCGTGAAATCCGCTCTCGAGGACCCGCGGTTTCCCCCCCTCGGTGTGAACGAACTCGAAGAAGCGTCCCTCGAGGTGTCTGTGCTCTCCCCCATCGAGCCTGTGGAGGATGCCGGGGAGATCCGCCTCGGCATCCACGGCCTGCTCCTGGAATCGGGCGGGCGCCGCGGGCTGTTTCTCCCCCAGGTTCCGCTCGAGGAGGGCTGGAACAGGGAGGAATTTCTCGAGAACCTGTGCAGGAAAGCGGGTCTCCGATCCGGGGCATGGAAAGAACCCGGAGCCAGACTCTCCATGTTCACCGCGGAGGTCGTCCATGAAGAGCATGCACAAAGGTGATCGCCGGGAAGAGCGGGTGCGCCCCGCGTCAGTCGCCGGCATGTTCTATCCGGCGGATCCGGGCGAGCTTGCAGGGATGATCGCCCGAATGATGCATATGAAAAAAGGGGAGGGGAACGTTCAGGTCAGGGGGATCATCGCCCCTCACGCGGGGTACGCGTACTCGGGACCGACCGCCGCGCTTGCATACGGGAAGCTTGCGGGGGGAACATACGACGTCGCCGTCGTCGTTGCGCCGAGCCACAGGGAATTCTTCGAAGGAGTCTCCGTCTACGACGGGGATGCCTATGCCACTCCGCTCGGGAGCGTCCGGGTCGACGGCGATCTGCGCACGGCGCTCTGTGCGGCGGCCCCGTTCGTCCGGGCCTCGGCCAGGGGTCACGGCCAGGAACACGCCGTGGAAGTCCACATCCCATTCCTTCAGTCTCTCCTGCGTGATTACTCGCTCCTCCCGCTTGTCATCGGACACCAGACCCCCGAGACGTGCTATGCCCTCGGGGAGGCCCTCGGCACGGTCCTCCGCGGCAGGAATGCGCTCCTGGTAGCGAGCACGGATCTCTCCCACTTTCACTACGACAGTGAGGCGCGTGAGATCGACCGGGTGATGATCGGCGACGTGAAGGCGTTTGACCCCCGCGCGCTCATGTCGCACATTGCGGAAGGGACGGCGGAAGCCTGCGGGGGAGGCCCTGCGGCCGCGGTCATGACGGGGCTCAGGGCGCTGGGAGCGTCCCGCTTCGAGGTCGCCGGCTACGCGACGTCGGGTGACGTTACGGGGGAGAGAGACCGGGTCGTCGGATATATGAGCGCGGTGGCCTACTGATGGCGCCGCGGCGGAAGAGCCCGCTCCGGGTTGCCATCGTGGGCGCCGGGAAGGTCGGTACGGTGCTGGGGAGGGTCCTCACGGAGGAAGGTGCGCGCATAACCGCCGTCGTATCGCGACGCCGCTCCTCCGCGCGCGCGGCCGCGACGTTTCTCCGCTGCCGCGTCTACGCCGACGCGCTCACTGCCATCCCGCCGGAGACCGGCATCGTGTTCATCACGACTCCTCACGACGCGGTCCGGGGAGTTGCGGAGACGCTCGCGCGTCTCGAAGGGCTTGATTTCCACCGGATGAGTTTCTGCCATGCCTCGGGGATGCTGACCGCGGCTGTCCTGGCGCCCCTGGAAGAGCGGGGTTCCGCCGTGTTCTCGTTTCATCCGCTCCAGACGTTTCCGAGGAGTTTCCCTCCCCGTGCGTTGGTCTCTTCCGCGCGCGGCATCTGGTACGGCGCGGACGGATCGCGCAGGGCTCTCCTGGTCGCGGGGCGTCTGGCGCGTGCCCTCCGCGGGCGTCTCCTCGAAGTCCCCCCGGAATTGAGGGAACTGTACCACGCGACATGCGTCGTCGCTTCCAATCACCTGAACGCTCTTCTTGCGGTGATCCGGGAGATGTCCTCCGCGGTGACCGGGGAGGCGGAGCCCTCGCTCGAACCCTTCAGGCCGATCATCGGGGCGACGCTGAAGAACGTCTTCGCGACCTCCCCCGCCGCCGCGCTGAGCGGGCCTGTTGCGCGCGGCGGCGTCGGCACCGTCGGGAAACACCTGGAGGCGGTCCGGGCATCGGTGCCGGCGCTCCTGCCGTATTTCACGCGGATGACGCTGGAGACCGTCCGGCTCGCCGCTGCAGGCGGATCGCTCGCCCCGGCGCCGCGCGAAGCGCTTGAAGTCCTCGTATCGTCGTTCACGCGGGAGTTACAACACCAGGGGAAAACATAGTGAAAGCGCTCATCGCCAGCGGCGGACGCGGGACGCGGCTCCGTCCGATCACACACACGCGCAACAAGCATCTGATCCCGATCGCCAACAAGCCGATCCTCTATTACGCGATCGAGGCCGCGGCCAGCGCGGGGATCAGGGAAATCGGCATCGTCGTGAACGCGGACAGCAGCGAGGTCCCCGACGCGATCGGCAGCGGAGAGCGCTGGGGGGTCGCGATCACGTACATCCCCCAGCAGACTCCCGGGGGACTCGCCCAGGTCGTCGCCCTCGGGGAGCCGTTCATCGGCCGCGACCGGTTCATATTCTATCTCGGCGACAACATGGTCGTCGGCGGGGTGAAACGGTTCATCGATGAATTTGAAAAGAGCAACTGCAACTGTTTCCTCACGCTTGCCCGGGTGAAGGACCCGGAACGGTTCGGCGTCCCCGAGATCAGGGACGGGAAGATCGTCTCCGTGGAGGAGAAGCCCCTCCACCCGAAGAGCAGTTTTGCGGTGGCCGGGATCTACCTGTACGACAGCCGGATATTCGAGGCGGTCAGGAACATCGCGCCCAGTGCCCGGGGCGAGCTCGAGATTTCGGACGCGCATCAGTACATGATCCGGAAAGGGATGAACGTCGGGTATGCGGAGATCACCGGCTGGTGGAAGGATACGGGGAAGCCCACCGACCTCCTGGAGGCGAACCGCCTCGTCCTCGACAACATCACCCCGGCCGTCCGCGGGGAGGTCGATCCCCGCTCGACGGTGGCGGGAAAGGTGGTGATCGAAAAGGGGGCGCGCATCATCAACAGCGTCATCCGCGGCCCGGCAATCATCGGCGAAGGCTGTCTCGTGGAGGATTCCTACATCGGCCCGTTTTCCTCGATCGGCAACAACACCACGGTCAAGGGGAGCGAAGTCGAGTACAGCATCATACTCAGGGACTGCCGTGTCGCCAATGTCGGCATTCGTCTTGAAGGGAGCATCCTTGGCAACGACGTGGAGATCGTCGAGGGGACCGGAAAACCGCGGGTGCACCGGTTTATGATCGGCGACCAGAGCAGGGTCGAACTCGTCTGATGTGCATGAGGCGCCCGCGAGGGAGCCGGCGCTCGAAGAACAGGAGGTCATGCAGGCCATGGCGTACACGACATTGCTGACGGGCGTGACGGACAGGGTGGCGACGGTCACGATCAACCGCCCCGAAAAGCTGAATGCGCTCGACGCCCGGGCGAAGGCCGAGCTCCGCAGCTGTTTCGCCGCGCTGAAGAACGACCCGGCGGCGGACGTCGTCATACTCACCGGAGCGGGGGAAAAGGCGTTCGTGGCCGGGACGGACATCGGTGAATTATCGGCGCTGGATGCCGCGAGCGGAAGGGAGTTTTCCGAAGAGGGACAGTCGGTCTTCGACGCGGTCGCAAACCTGGGGAAGCCCGTCATCGCGGCGGTCAACGGCTACGCGCTCGGCGGGGGGTGCGAGCTTGCGCTTGCCTGCCACATCCGCATTGCCTCCTCGTCTGCCAGGTTCGGGCAGCCCGAGGTGAACCTGGGGATCATTCCCGGGTACGGCGGCACGCAGCGCCTCGCGCGGCTTGTCGGCAGGGGGAGGGCGATGGAGATGATCCTGACGGGGGTGCAGATCGACGCACAGGAAGCGCTTGCATGCGGTCTCGTGAGCCGCGTGTTTCCCCCGGCCGAGCTTCTCCCCCGCGCCCGGTCCATGGCAGCGGTCATTGCCTCCGTCGGGCAGATTGCCGTCAGGATGGCGCTGAAGGCGGTGAACATGACGGAGGAGGTCCCTCTCGGCGAGGGGGAGAAACTCGAAGCGTCCCTCTTCGGCCTCTGCTGCGGGACGAATGATTTCCGCGAGGGGACCGCGGCATTCCTCGGGAAGCGGAAACCGCACTTTACGAATTCATGACTGCGCCCCCCCTCTCCGGCGCGCTCCGCAGGCGGCTCGTGATCGCGTCGGGACTTGCCCTCTGCGCGCTTGCCCTGACGGCGGCGGGGAGAATAGCCGGCGCAAATTCCCGCCGCGAGACCCCCGCCGGGGCGCGTGCGGCCGACGCGGGGATTACCCGGGCGATCGACAGCCTCTGCCAGTCGTTCGGAATTGACAGGGGGCTCATCAAGACGTGGAAGGCGACCGCGGCGGGTGCGCCGACGGGGAGGATCGAGGAAAAGATCCCCGTCGCCGCAGGGTTCCGGAGCCTGGAATTCAACCACGCGCTCTCCGCCGGGATCGCCCCATTCGGGGCGGGGGTTGTCGCCACGGAGCGCTCGAAGGAAAACAGCGTCACGATGCACATTGTCTGCGAAGGAGTGACGGTACGGAGTCTCTCCTTCGTGCAGGACGCGGGCCGCTGAACACACGACACGACGCGAAAGGAGCACCGTTATTACGAGCGAGAAATCACAGGAGAAACCGAAGGACCCCCGCGGTCCGGCGGTCATGGAGAAAATCGTCTCCCTCTGCAAGCGCCGGGGATACGTCTTCCAGTCGAGTGAAATCTACGGAGGGCTGAACGGATGCTGGGACTACGGCCCGCTCGGCGTCGAACTTCTCCGGAACATCAAGGAGAGCTGGTGGCGGGCGATGACCTCGCGTGAGGACGTCGAGGGGATCGATGCCTCGATCCTCATGCACCCGCGGGTATGGGAAGCGTCGGGGCACGTCGAGAATTTCACGGATCCCATGGTCGACTGCAGGGAGTGCAAGGGGCGGTTCCGGGCCGACCAGATCGCCGACGCCCCCTGCGGCAGCCCGGCGTACAAGGGGCGGCCCGCATCGCGGTGCCAGGCGGACGGAAAGTTCACGGAGGCGCGTAAGTTCAACCTGATGTTCAAGACGTTCGTCGGCCCCGTGGAGGACTCCTCATCCGTGGTCTACCTCCGTCCGGAGACGGCGCAGGGGATCTTCGTGAATTTCCTGAACGTGCAGAGCGCGTCGCGCCAGCGCCCTCCCTTCGGCATCGCCCAGATAGGGAAGGCGTTCCGGAACGAGATCAACACGAAGAATTTCCTCTTCCGGACGAGGGAGTTCGAGCAGATGGAGATGCAGTTCTTCGTCCCCCCGGGCTCCGACGAGAAGTGGTTCGCGTACTGGAAGGAGGAACGCTTCCGGTGGTTCCAGTCGCTCGGCATGAAGAAGGAGAAGATGCATTTTCATCGTCATGACGCGGGAGAGCTGGCGCACTATGCGCGGGACGCGTACGACATCGAATACGAATTCCCGTTCGGCTGGGGTGAGATCGAGGGGATACACAACAGGTCGGATTTTGATCTTACCCGGCACGAGCAGTATTCGGGGAAGTCGATGAAGTTCTTCGACGAGCAGACGAAGGAGCGGTACACGCCCTTCATCATCGAGACCTCCGCGGGCGCGAGCAGGTCGTTCATGGCGTTCCTCGTGGACGCCTACCGCGAAGAGGAGGCGCCGACGGCGGACGGGAAGACGGAGACGCGCGTGGTTCTGGGTCTGCATCCCCGGCTTGCCCCGGTCAAGGCCGCCGTCTTCCCGCTCGTGAACAGGGACGGGATGCCGGAGATTGCGCGCGCGATCGTCGCGTCGCTCCGTCCTGTGTGCCGCGTGTTCTATGACGACAGCGGTGCGGTGGGGAGGCGCTACCGCCGCCAGGACGAGGCGGGGACGCCGTTCTGCATTACGGTGGATTCCCAGACGCTCGCCGACCGGACCGTGACGGTCCGGGAGCGTGATTCGATGGTGCAGGAACGCGTCGGAGAGGGGGACCTCGCCGCGTACGTCAGGGAGAAGACGCTGTAGGAACGAGAGACGACCAATCACTGCGAAAGGGGGGGCTATGAAGCGTGTGCTCGGTGTTGTCGCAGCGGTACTCCTGTGCGAGGGATGCGGAAATAATCTTGCAGGGCCCGCCGGGACCTCGCTTCTCACGTCGCCCGGGAGTTTTTCCGCGCTCTCCGTGGACAGCGCTCACGTGAGCCTGAGCTGGACGGCTCCGGCGGCGGCGGTCGATACGACGTTCACGGGATATGTCCTCTCCTGGGGCACGGTCTCCGATACGCTTGCGCGGTCGGCCCTGCAGTTCACCGCCGGACCCCTGCCGCGCGGCGCGACGGCGTTTTCGATCCGCTCGCTCCAGAAAGGCGGTTCGCCGAGCGACGCTGCAACGATTACCTGGGCCCCCGCCTGGCGGTTCGACGCCGTCCCCATCGTTGTGACCGAATACAATGCCCCGCTGCAGACAGGGTCCCCCGGTGTTGATGCGGGGACCGGCACCTCAAACCCGTCGGCGGTCGGGCTCAGCGACGCCAACGCGGATTCCACGCTCGATTTCTATCTGTGGGGACCCAGCGACTCCCCGCTCGAGATCCTGAGCGCGAGCCAGTACAACCCGGGGTGGCACCAGACGCTCTTCTCGACCGTCGCCACGCCGTCCGCGGATCTGAACGCCCCGCTGACGTCGTTTCCCGCGGACAATACATTCACGCTCCAGACCGTGACGATCGCGGATAATACGATCTACTACGTGAAAGTTGTGGGGAACACCGGGGAGATCAATTACGTCCGGGTCCATGTGCACATGCTCTCCGGAGGAAGCTACCCGGCACGCGCGATCGAGGTGCGCATATCGCTCCAGAAAGTCTCGCGGCTCCCCTACGCATGATGGACATTGTGCGGCGCCTTCTCTTCGACAGGCATGGCGATATCCGCGGAGGGTGGAGGGTCGCCGCGTTCATGTGTCTGGTTCTCTTTTTCGTCACGGGGGCGGTCTTCCCGCTGCGGGCCGCCGGGATAGAGAGCCCCGTGACCGAGCAGCTCCTCCTCCTGGCAGCCGCGCTTGCCGCCACGTGGACGCTCACCCGGTTCGTGAACCGGAAGCCTCTGCGCGCCGTCGGACTCTGGATCCACGACGGCACGCTCCGGGAGCTTGGCGCCGGATGCCTCCTGGGTTTCCTGATGATGGCGGGGATATATGCCGTCGAGGTGGCGCTGGGATACGTTACCCCTTCCTCCGCCGGGCTCGGTCCGGCCGGGGCGCTCGGGGTGGCCGGACTATCGCTCGTCTGGTTTTCCGCGGGGGCGATCGCGGAGGAGCTCCTCTTCCGTGGGTACGCGTTTCAAACGCTGATACAGACGGTGACGTTCCTCCCGGCGACCCTCCTGATGGCGATCGTGTTCGCCATGGCGCATCTGCAGAACCCGCACGTCACGGCGCTTTCGCTCTGTAACGTCGTCCTCTCCGGCATGCTCTTTTCGTTTGCGTACATGAAGACGCGGAGCCTCTGGCTCCCCTTCGGCGTCCATTTCGCGTGGAATTTTTCGCAGACGGCCCTCTTCGGGCTCCCGACGAGCGGCATGCTCGTCACGGGCCGGGCGCTCGTAAGCGCCACGCAGTCGGGTCCGGTATGGGTAGGCGGGGGGGAGTTCGGACCGGAAGGCGGCGTGCTTGCGACGATCGCGCTCATCACGTGTCTCTGGTACGTGCTCAAGGCCGGGTTCCTCAAACCCCCGGAGGGGATCGTGACGCTCGATTCCATCGAAGATCTTGTCCCCCGCGACGGGGGAGGGGGCCGCGAGTGATGACGAGTGCACCCGCCCGGGGCGCCGCCGGTGCCGTACTGATTCTCCTTCTTTCCCTCCCCCCCCTGCTGCGCGCGGGAGGAGGGGTTCCCGACGACGGATTCGAGGCGCTCGCAAGGACCGGAATCGCGCACGTCTATAATCTCGAGTTCGAAAACGCGGAAAATGAATTCCGCGGGCTCGTTCGCGTGAGGCCGGGCGACCCCGCGGGGTATTTCTTTCTCGCCATGGTCCAGTGGTGGAGGATCATGATCGACATCGACGACGAGTCGAACGACAGGCAGTTCTACGCCGCTCTCGACGGGGTCGTCGCCATGTGCGATTCGCTTATCGAGAAACGCCCGGACGACGTCAACGCGATATTCTTCAAGGGGGGGGCGATCGGGTTTGAAGGGCGCCTGAAATTCCACAGGAACGACTACCTGGGCGCCGCGAGCGCGGGGAAGAAGGCCCTTCCGCTCGTGCACGAGGCGCTTGACCTCGATCCCGGGAACAGCGACGTCCTGCTCGGCGCCGGCATCTATGATTATTATGCCGACGTCATCCCCTCGGAGTACCCCTTCGTAAAACCGCTGACGCTCTTTCTCCCCCCGGGGGACAGGAAGAAGGGGCTGCGGGAGCTTGAGACCGCGTCCGAGAAGGGGAAGTACGCCTCCGTGGAGGCGGAGTATTTCCTTCTCCAGATCGAGTATTTCTATGAAAAGGACTTCGCGCGCACCCTCGCCCTTGCCGCCGATCTCCACGCGAAGTTTCCCGCCAACATGGTGTTTCACCGCTACGCGGGGCGGGCGTACGTCGCGGTGAACAACTGGGAGTTGGCGCAGAGCGAGTTCGCGGAGATCATCGCCCGTGCGCGGAGCAACATGCGGGGCTACAACGGTCCGGTGGAGCGGGAGGCGGAGTACTACTGCGGAATGGCGGCGATGCTCGCCGGGCGGTTCGATGAGTCGCTCGGGCATTTCGAGCGGTGCGACGCTCTCTCGCGGCAGGTCGACAGGGGAGAGGCCTCCGGGTTCATGGCGATGGCGAACCTGAAGATGGGGATGGTGTACGATCTGCAGGGGAGGCGGGACCTGGCCATCGCGGAGTACCGCAAGGTCAGGGAGATGGCCGACTATCAGGATTCGCGCGCGCTGGCGAAACAGTATCTCGACTCACCCTACAGGCGCTGAGAGGACCGTTCCGGTATGACAATCACGATCATCATGTTCGGGCTGGTCGCCGCGGCCGCCGAGATCGCGGGGGGGAGCCTGCTCCTCATGCGCAGGCAGTGGCCCCGGAGCGTCCAGGAATACCTCCTGGCGCTCGGGGCGGGATTCATCCTCGCGCTCGTCTTCCTGGAGCTCGTCCCCGAGAGCTTCCGCGCTGTGGGCGGAGAAGCGCCCCTGTTCATGCTCCTGGGATACGCTGTTCTTCATTTCTTTGAGCACACGATCGTCGGGCACCTGCACTTCGGGGAGGAGACGCACACCGACGTGATGGTCTCACGCGTGGCGAGCCTCTCGACGTTCGCAGGACTCTTCATTCACGCGTTTTTCGACGGGTTCGCGATCTCGGTGGGGATGGAGTTCAATTTCACGCTCGGCCTCCTCATCTTCTTCGCCGTCCTGCTCCACAAGATTCCCGAGGGACTCACGATCGCCTCCGTAATGCTCGCGGCGGAGAGGAAGAGGCTGACGGCGTTCCTCGCCTCGCTTGCCATCGGCGTGGCGACGATGCTCGGCATACTGAGCGTGTTCGTGCTTTCGGGGGTGAGCTCGCGGGTGGTGGGGATCGCGTTCGCATTCTCCGCCGGCGCCTCCACGTACGTCGGCGCGAGCGACCTGATTCCCGAGATCAACCACTCGAACAACAGGGTGATCCCGCTCCTGGTGTTCGGGGGGATGCTCCTGTTCTGGGCGGGGAAGGCGTTCCTCGCGCCGGCGGGGATGCGCTAGAACGTCGCCGGGCACCCCTTCTCACGGCGCCGCTTCAGAACGCGGCGCTGACCGAAATCCTGTGAAGGTTGCCGATAACGCCGAGCGACGACAGGGAGTAATCGACGACGGTGCCGGAGATGGTGACCCCGATCCCCGCCGAAAACCCTGCGAGTCCGGACGCCGTTCCCGTCTGCAGGTCCCTGCGCGACTGGTTGTTGTAGCCGAACCGGGCCCGGAAGACGCTCGAGAGGGTGAACTCCCCGCCGACGGTGAATGCGCTGAGCCGGTCGATGAATGTGCCGGGGTTCTCGTTGAGACGGTGGAAGTCGACGTTCAGAAGAAGGGGGAGTCCGCGTGGAATGACGGACGCCCCGACGGCCAGATCGAGCGGGAGCTGTTCGCGCACGCCGTCGTAGGTCGAGGTTTCGCTGCCGATGTTCCTGATGCTTGCCCCCAGCGTCAGCCGGCTTGCCGGGATGCGATAGAGGATTCCGGCGTCCGCCGCGAGCGCTGTAGCGTGATAGCCGGCGATCGACGAGTAGATGAATTTCACGGCTCCGCCGTACAAGACGTTTTCCTCGAGCGTGTTCGCATATCCCGCGGAGAAGGCGATGTCCGACACCGAGAACGTTCCCGTCGGATTGTCGAAGTCGTCGGCCCCGTCGAAGGATCCGTAGTTCGTGTAGACGACCCCTGCGCCGACGCTGCCGAAACCGGCGATCTCCTGCCCGTAAGCGACGTACCCGGCGTTGATGTCGAGAAGATGCTTGAAGAAACCGGCCGAGCCCGACGGGACCGTGAGCGTCCCGATGGAGGCGGGATTGTAGAACAGGAGCGTCGGGTCGCCGGTGACCGCCGTGACGCTCCCCGCCAGGGCGGCGGCGCGCGCGCCGACGTCGTTCCGGAGGAATGCGAACGCGGTCGTTTCCTGAGCCGTGGCGGCATGAGGCGCCGCGAGCGCGAGAAGCAACGCCGGCAGTGCGGCGAAAATCCGCCGGTATGTGAGTGCGGCGAGCATTATCAAGTGAATGTATCGAATCAGGCCTCCAATATCAAGAAGGGGAAAAGCGAAATTGCTTCTGTTGGCGGAAATCGGTATATTCATGGACAATGATTGATACACTGGTCCCGGAAAGGATGGAACGCGGATGAAAGAAGGCATTCACCCCGACTACAAGAAATCGGTTGTCACCTGCGTCTGCGGGAATACGTTCGAGACCCGCTCGACGGCGGGGAACCTGAAGATCGAAATTTGCTCGGCCTGCCACCCGTTTTTCACCGGGCGGCAGAAGCTTGTCGATTCGGCGGGCAGGGTGGAGAGGTACAACAAGAAGTATGCGAAGAAAGGGGCCGAGGCACCGGCCGCCTAGCGGCGTCGCGCCGTCCTGAGGCGTGGTCAACAATCAGGCCCGTTGTGGCGCGACGCCTGCGCCGCATGAAAAACGTTCCGCCGAGCGATGTTGAGCCGCGGAACGTTGCCGTTTTTTTCGCATTCATCCCACTCACGCGAGCGCACGGACGTGGAGACTCTTCCCCCCGATACCATCCCCGCACAGCCGAGAAAGAACCTGTACAGCGGTCCGCGCGGGACCGCCGTCAGGATACTGAACCGGGTCGAGCGCACGGACTCCTACCTCGACAAGGTTCTGGACGTCGAGCTCAAATCGGGGGATCTGAGCGACCTCGATAAGGGGCTCCTCAACGAGATCGTCCACGGCGTTCTCCGCTGGCAAAACCGTCTCGACTGGGTGCTGAACGGGTTCTCGCACGGGAACTTCGCCAAGTCCGAGATCAACATCAAGAACACGCTGCGGGTCGCGCTGTACCAGGTTCTCTTTCTCGACCGCGTTCCCCATTCCGCGGCGGTCAACGAAGGGGTCGAGTTCATCAAGCGGATTCGCGGGGAGAAACCCGCCGGGCTCGTCAACGCCGTCCTCCGCAATATCATCCGGAACATCGACGGGATCCGCTATCCGGCGGCCGAGGAGGACCCCGTGCAGCACCTGGCCGTGTACTACTCCCATCCTCACTGGATGGTCCGGCGCTGGGTGGCGCGGTTCGGCGTCGAGGAGACCAGGCTGTTCCTCATCGCCGCCAACGAGCGCCCGTCCCTCTGCCTCCGCATCAACAGGCTGCGGATCGAGCCCTCGAAGTTTCTCAGCATCCTTACGGAGAAGGGGATCCCGTACACCGCCGGGAGCCGCGTCGACAATTTCGTCAGGGTGAAGGCGCTCTCCGGAATCGGGCAGATGGATCTCTTCCGGGGAGGGATGTTCACCGTCCAGGATGAAAGCGCCGCGCTTCCCTGCCTTCTCCTCGACCCGCGCCCCGGGGAGCGCGTCATCGACCTGTGCGCGGCCCCCGGGGGGAAAACGACGAACCTTGCCGAGGTCATGCGGAACGAAGGGGAGGTCGTGGCGGTCGACAGGCACGAGGCGAAGCTGGGACTCATCAGGGCGTCGTGCGACCGTCTGGGGCTCACCAACGTCTCGCTTCTCGCTGCGGACTCCGCGGCCCTGGAGACCGCGCCCGGCGACAGGGTCCTCCTTGACGCCCCCTGCTCGGGGCTGGGCGTGCTCGCGAAAAAACCGGACATCAAATGGAAGAGGGACGTGTCCGACATCCTGATGCTCACGAAGATCCAGGCCGCTCTCATCGAGAACGCGGCACGGCTCGTGAAACCGGGGGGCGTGCTCGTGTACAGCACGTGCACCGTGGAGCCGGATGAAAACGAGGAGATCGTCACGTCGTTTCTCGCCCGCCACCCGGAATTCGCGCTCGAATCGGCCGCCCCGTTCGTCAGCCCCGACCTTGTCAACGCCGCGGGGTTCGTCGAGACGTTCCCCCACCGCCACGGCATGGACGGGACGTTTGCGGCACGGCTTGTGAAAACCCACGCACCTGAACCTGAACGGAGCACGCAATGACGCCGAAGGTCATGGAACTCATCACACGGGAACTCGAGCGGCTCGAAGCGTCGAATACGTACAAGCACGAGGTGCCGCTCCAGGGCGCGCAGGACGGGGTCGTCCGTGTCGGCGGCCGGCAGGCGGTCATGCTCGCCTCGAACAACTACCTCGGGTTGTCGAACAACCCGGCGGTGAGAGCCGCCGCCGTCCGCGGCATACGGGAGTACGGCTTCGGCGTCGCCTCCGTCCGGTTCATCTGCGGGACGCAGGACATCCATATTGCGCTTGAAAAGAAGATCGCGAAGTTCCTGGGGATGGAGGACGCGGTACTCTTCTCGTCATGCTGGGCCGCCAACGAGGCGTTCTTCGCGTCCCTGACGAACGAAAAGATGGGGATGGAGACCTACACGGACGCGATTTACTCCGACCGGCTCAACCACGCCAGCATCATCGACGGGCAGCGCCTCTGCCGGGCGGAAACCACCGACCGGAGGATTTACGCGCATGCGGATACGGACGGCCTCGTCAGGGCGCTCGAGGAGGACAGGGGGAAAGACTACAGGCTCAGGATCATCGCGACGGACGGTGTCTTCAGCATGGAGGGGGATCTTGCCCCCCTCGACCGGCTCGTGGAAATTGCCGGGAAATACGGCGCGATCCTCTTCGTCGACGATTCGCACGGGGTCGGGGTGTGCGGGCGCTCGGGGCGGGGAACGCCCGAAGCGCGCGGTGTCCACGGAAAAATCGACGTCCTCACAGGGACGCTGGGAAAAGCGATCGGCGGTGCGGCCGGGGGCTATATCGCCGGCAGGAAGGAGCTGATCGCGTTCATGCGCCAGAAGGCGCGGACGTACATCTTCTCGAATTCGCTCCCGCCGCCGATCGTCTTCGGCGCCGACGCGGCGTTCTCGCTCCTGATGAAGGACAGGTCGATCGTGAAAAAGCTTGCGGCGAACACCGCGTATTTCAGGGAGCGGATCGCGGCGCTGGGGTTCAGGATCCTGGACGGGGAGCATCCGATCGTCCCCGTCATGGTGGGCGAGGCTTCCGTCGCCCAGGAGATGAGCCGGGCGCTCCTGAAGGCGGGAGTCTACGTCAGGGGGCTCTGGTACCCGGTGGTCCCGAAAGGGGAGGCGCGTCTCCGCGCGCAGATTTCCGCCGCGCTGGGGAAGAAGGATATCGACAGGGCCCTCAGTGCGTTTGAAAAAGTGGGAAAGAAGATGAACCTGATATGATGCGCGGGTGTTTGAGCTGTGGACGATGCATGATGACAACCATGGAAGCGATGAACGTATGAAGCCGTTGAACGAGGCGAACGTCCTGGAGGCGCTCAGGAGCGTCAGTGATCCCGATCTCCACAGGGATATTGTGTCGTTGAAATTTGTCAGGGACGTCGTCATCGCGGGGAGCGACGTGAGCTTCACGATCGAGCTGACGACTCCGTCATGCCCTGTGCGCGAGGAGCTCAAATCGTCCGCCGCAGGCGCGGTCAGGGCGGCGTTCCCCGGGGTCGGCAACGTCAGCGTGACCATGACTTCCAACGTCCTCCGGCATGAGCACGCCCAGCGGGGCGTCATCCTCCCGGGGGTGCGGAACACGATCGCGGTCGCCTCCGGAAAAGGAGGGGTGGGGAAGTCAACGATCGCGGCGAACCTCGCGGTGTCGCTCGCCATGGACGGCGCCGCGGTCGGTCTTGCCGATCTCGATATCTACGGCCCGAGCATGCCCCTGATGATGGGGATCAGCCGCCGCCCGTCCATGAACGGACAGAAGCTGATCCCCATTGAAAACTGGGGGGTCAAAGTGATGTCGATCGGGTTCCTCGTCGACCCGATGCAGGCGGTCGTCTGGCGCGGGCCGATGGTCAGCGGCGCGGTACGCCAGTTCATGGCCGACGTGGAATGGGGAGAGCTGGATTATCTCGTGATGGACCTCCCCCCGGGGACCGGCGACATCCAGCTCACGCTCGCGCAGACGCTCCCGCTCACCGGGACCGTGATCGTCACGACGCCGCAGGACGTATCGCTCGCCGACGTGCTGAAGGCCTGGAAGATGTTCGACAAGCTCAACGTGCCGGTGCTCGGCGTCGTCGAGAACATGAGCTATTACATCTGTTCGCACTGCGGTAACCGGGAGGAGATCTTCGACAACGGGGGGGGAAAAAAGGCCGCGGAGACACTGGGCGTTGCCTTCCTCGGCGAGGTTCCTCTTTACACGAACATCCGGGTGAGCGGCGACAGGGGGACGCCCATCGTGGCCGATCCGCAGGCTCCCGTGCAGGCGGGGATCATCCGCTCCATCGCGCGGAACGTCGCGGCGCAGGTGAGCATTCGCAACGCCTCCCGCGCGGGGTCCCCGGCGGTGGACATACAGCTCATGGAAGGGGGGGAGGCGAAGTGAGCGCGGAAAACGATTTTGCGGGGCGCGTCGAGAAATCGCTGGAGGCGGTGCGTCCCTTCCTCCTCATGGACGGCGGCGATGTCAGGTTCCTCCGATTCCGGGAGAACGGGACCGTCGAGCTGCAGTGGGTGGGTGCATGCCTCACCTGCCCGATGTCCGCGATGACGCTCCGCGCGGGACTGGAGCGCGTGCTCATGCGGGACATCCCGGAGATCCAGCGCGTCGAAGCCGTTGCGGGGTAAGCCTCAGGCCGGAGCGTCCACCTCGCGTATGGAGCCCCCCTCGATCTTCAGTATCCTCTCGTTCGCCTTCCTGACAAGGTCGTAGTTGTGCGTCGCCATCACGACCGCCGTCCCCCGCATGTTGATGTTTTTCAGAATCTCCAGGATCTCCAGCGACGTGGCGGGATCGAGGTTCCCCGTGGGTTCGTCGGCGAGGAGGAACTTCGGGTTGTTGGCGAGCGCCCGCGCGATCGCGACACGCTGCTGCTCTCCGCCGGAAAGCTCGTGGGCCATCTTGTTCCGCGCGTGGCTGAGGCCCACGTCCCCGAGCGTGAGGATCACCTTCTTCCTGATCTCCGCGGAGCGGGTGCCGGTGACGTGCAGCGTGAACGCGACGTTGTCGTAGACGCTCCGGTCTTCCATGAGCTTGAAATCCTGGAAGACGACCCCGAGCTCGCGCCTCAGGTACGGGATATCGCGGAGCTCGATCGAGGCGGAGCAGTGCTTGCCGACGAAGACCGTCCCGCGCGAGGGGAGGATGTCCATGTAAATGAGCCGGAGCACCGTGCTCTTCCCGGAGCCGGTCTGGCCCACCAGGCACACGAACTCCCCCGGCTTGATCTGCAGCGTGACGTTGTTCAGCAGCGTATGCGCGCCGAAATCCACCGACACGCCCTTGAACGAAATCATCGTGATTCCTCCCGGGCGGTGCGCCTGCGGTGCGACGAGAGCGTCACCGCGGTGCAGATCGCTGCGATCATGCTCGCCGGATCGGCGATCGAACGCCCCGCGATGTCGAACGCGGTTCCGTGGTCCGGCGACGTTCTCACGATGGGGAGCCCTGCGGAAACGTTGACCGCATGCCCGCGGGCCGTCATCTTCAGCGGGATGAGCCCCTGGTCGTGGTACATCGCGATCACCGCGTCGTACGATCCGGGCGTGTACCGCGCGAAGAATGCGTCGGCCGGGAAGGGGCCCTCCAGGCGCATCCCCTTCTTCCTGAGGGCCGCGGTGACCGGGATGATCACGCGCTGTTCCTCGTTGCCGATGTCCCCCTGCTCGCCGGCGTGGGGGTTGAGCGCAAGCACGGCGATGCGCGGGGAGCGGATCCTCCAGTCGGTGCGCAGCGCCCGGTGAATCACCGTGACGCGCTCGCCGAGAAGCCCCGCGGTAAGCTCACGCGCGATATTTCTGACAGGCGTGTGTATCGTGACAAGCCCCACGCGGAGCGAGCCGCTGACGAGCATCATCGCCACAGAGGGGGACCGCGTCAGGCGCTGGAGCAGCTCCGTCTGCCCAGGTGTGTTGATCCCCGCAAGGTGGAGGGCGTGTTTCGAGACCGGTGCGGTGACGAGCGCTCCGGCGCCCCCCCCGAGGACGAGATCCGCGGACGCGCGTATGGCCGCCCCGGCCGCCGCCCCCGCGTCCGCCGAGAGCTTCCCGGGGGAAAACCGGACCGGGTCGTTCCCCGGGGGCTCGAGTATCTGGACCCTCCGGAAATTCTTCGCCTGCCGGGACGGGAACGGAACGAACTCCGTCCTGAGCGCGGAACGCCGGGCGACCCGCTCGAAGACCCCGGGCGGGCCGACGAGCACGGGGGTGCAGATCCGCCGCACGAGCGGCGAGGCGATCGCCTTCAGTGAGACTTCAGGTCCGATCCCGTTGTAGTCGCCGACGGTGATCGCAATCGTGGGTTTCATAGCGCCGTTGCCGAGACAAGAATGTAATTCCCCGATTTATTCTGATCGACGAAGAGGAATTTCTTTTTCAGGTGGCTGTACGTCCACACTTCCTGGAACCCCGATACGGGGTCGAGCATCCTGTCCGTCGAACTCGGCGGACCGTACAGGACGTAGATTTTCCCCCTGTCCGAACGGAATCCGTCCGGCTGTCTGAGCGTGCCGAAACTGCGCGTCGCGTGGTCGGCCCGCCTGTAGTACTCGGTCATGACCTCGTTGAACGCGGTCTCCTGCTTTCCCCCTTTGCCTCTCCAGAACCCCTCCAGGTGGGCCCGCCGCTCCTCCAGGTTCCCCCGCCTGAGAGAATCGAGTTCTGATTCCGTCGTGATGTACCGCAGGGCGTCGAGCGCGTTGTCGATGTCTTTGAGGGAGAATGGCATGTCGGGCCAGACCGCCCTCCCTTTCCGCACGATCTCCTCCCTGTCCGTCCCCGAGGTGAGCGTGAACGTCATCCTGTACGACCGGAGAAGGAGCCGCGCGTACGGTACGGGGACTATCGCCGCGCACGCCGTGGCGTGAGTGTCCGTCCCCAGCCGGTACCCCGCGCCGGCGCTGTCCGCCCGGGGGACGAACGTCACCCCCCGGAAGACCGGCACGCTGACCGCAGCGTCCGCGGGGAGGAACGGCGTGTCCTCGGGCGCGGGCGGCTCCTCGGCAAGCGAATACTTCACGGTGAGGACCGTGTCCTGCGCCGGGCGGGACCTCCACACCACGAGGAGCTCCGCGGGGCGGCCGAAGAGGATCTCTCCGGCATAGTTCATAAGCGTCAGGTCGGCGGGAAGGCCGCTCCCGGCGCGGGGCGGGGCGACGGGAACCACGGAGGCCGTCGCGAGCCCCGAAGAAGCGCGGGGAGAGACCTGGACGAACCTGGTGCTGTCCATGATCGTTCGCCGCGATTCGCCGTCCTCGAGCGTCATCTGGATCCTGTATCTCCCCGGGGGAGTGACGAGCGAAAACATTCCCTGCTCCCACTCTTCCCCCGCCGGCTTCCTGTCGGCGTTGTCCTCGGGAATTTCGATGGGATGCATCGAGCGGGCGGCGATCCCCCCGGCCGAGTCGGCGAGCTCGACGACGAGTTCGCCGCTCCTGTGAAACGGCGTCCGGGCGTCCGGATCCCTGACAGGCACGAAGAACTCCCTGTCGATCCGGAAGTGGATGTCGACGTTCCCGTGGAGCGAGTCACCGGTGAGGGGCAGGGGAAACGCCTCGTAATAGAGAAGCCGCGGTCCCTGTTCGCTCCGCGAGGGGAGGAACTGTCCCATCGATCCGGCGCCGCAGGCGGCAAGCGCCGCTGCGACGAGGGCCGTACGTCTCACAAGCGTTCGCACACTCTCCGCTCCTTTCATTGTCGTCCTCTCCGTTCGTCCCCGCGCCGCCGGAGGAAGTCCACAAGGAGCCGCACGCCGACCCCCGAGCCGCCCCGCGCGGCATACTCGGTGGGCTCCTCCAGGATGGATGTCCCGGCGACGTCGAGATGGACCCAGGGGCAGGTCCCCGTGAATCTTCGCAGAAACATGGCCGCCGTGATTGCGCCCCCCCAGCGGCCGCCGGTGTTCTTTACGTCGGCGACGTCGCTCTTGATGAGCGCATCGTATTCCTCGAACATGGGGAGCTCCCACACGCGTTCATACGTCCGCTCCCCCGATTCCCTGATCGCCTGCATCGCGTCCCTGTCGTTTCCCAGCATCCCCGTCGACACATGCCCCAGCGCCACGACGACCGCCCCGGTAAGCGTCGCCACGTCGATAAGGAGCGACGGTGCGTACCTTCCCGCATAGGAAAGTGCATCGGCCAGAATCAGCCGCCCCTCCGCATCGGTGTTGTCAACTTCGGACGTGATCCCGTTATGGTGGCGGAGGATATCGCCGGGCCTCAGCGCGGAGCCTCCCGGGAGATTCTCCGCGGCCGGGACGATGCCGATGAGGCGTCCCGGGAGCTTCAGCCGTGCCGCCGCCTCGAGCGTGGCGATGACGACCGCTCCCCCCGCCATGTCCATTTTCATCTCCGCCATTCCCGCGGAAGGCTTGATCGAGATCCCCCCCGAATCGAACGTGACCCCTTTGCCGACAAGGACGACCGGGGCGCGGGACGATTTCTCCGGGCCCCCTCCGCGGTACTCCATCACGATGAGGCGGGGAGGACGTCTGCTCCCGGCGGCGACGGCGGCGAGCCCGCCCATCCCCAGCGCCCGTATTCTCCCTGCGTCAAGCGCGCTGACCTTGAACCCGCTGCGCCTTCCGGCCGAGCGTGCGGCGGCTGCGAGCGTCTCCGGGTACATTGCGTTCCCCGGGGCGTTGGAAAGGTCGCGCGCGAAGCACGTCGCGCCGCACACGACCCGTGCGTATGCGACCCCCTTCGCGATCCCCTCTTCGCGGGACGCCGAGCCCGCGAGGAGCGTCACGGCCGCGGGGAGCGCCGCGGTCTTGCGCGACCTGTACCTGTCAAACGAATATAATCCGAGCAACATCCCCTCCGCGATCGCGCACCCGTACGCCTCGGCGGGATCCTCACCCCGTGCCGCCAGCGGGGCGGTCACCCGGCTCCCGGGCTCGACGACGGCGGCAGTCCGGATCCCCATGGCCCGGAGCGCCTTCGCGGCGGAGGCCCCGGCTCTCCGGAGCCGTTCGACGCTCCAGGACGACCGGGATCCCGCGCCGACGAGGAGAAGCCGCGGGGAAGCGAGCCCCTTCGGAAAAAGGAGAAGCGTCTCCCGCTCTTTCCCGCTGAACCCCGTCCCTTCCTCCGGGGCGCAATCGGCGCCCGTCAGACTCCGGAGGCCGCCGGATTCCTCCGGCAATTTCTGCCAGCCTTCGAACATCAGATGCACGAGGACGTCGACCGATGCGTCCCGGGCCGCTCCCCTCCGCACGCCGATCCGCATCATGCGCCCTCCCCTGCGTATTTTTCCGCCGCGGCGAGAACGCGCGAGCAGATTTCCGCGGTGTCCGACCCCGCAAGGCGCGCCCCCGCGGCATTCCTGTGGCCGTTTCCCCCGAATTCCACGGCGAGCTTGTTCACGGGGATCGTCCCTTTCGAGCGGAAGCTGATCTTGACTCCTCCGTCGATCTCGAGGAAGAGTATCCCCACGCGGACCCCGGCGACGGACATCGGGTACGTCGTGAAATTATCCGTATCCTCCTCGCGCGTCCCGGTCCGCGCAAGCATCTCCCGCGTGACGGTGACGTGGGCGAGCCGCCCGCCGTATTCCATGGCGAGGCCGGCGAGCACTTCGCCCAGAAGCCGTATGCGCCCGGGCGACCAGCGCTCGAATATCTCCGCGTAGATGCCGACCGGGTCGGCCCCGCACGCGATGAGCCTCGCGACGATTTCGTGGGTGGCCGGGCCGGTCCGCGGATACCGGAACGAACCCGTGTCGGTCATGATCGCGCAGTAGAGTCCCGCCGCGGCCTCCGCGGAAGGAGGCTCTTCCTCCCCGGGGTAGAGGAGACGGTAGAGCATCTCCCCCGTGGACGTGGCGCTGTCGTCAATGAGTATCGGAGAGGCGAACGGGAAGGGGTCGAGATGATGGTCGATGCAGACCCTGACGGCGGGGCTGGCGAGGACGGCGTCTTTCATGGATCCGAGCCGGTCCGGGTGATTGGTGTCGAGGACGGCGATCACGTCCGCCCCCGCGATTGCCGCCGCGTCGCGGAGGGGATCGAACGTCGCAACGGTCCCCCGCGGATCGAGGAACCGGTAGATCGCCGGGAGAGGACCCGCGTTGATGACGCGGACTTGCTTCCCCCGGTCCCTCAGCCAGGAGGCGAGGGCGATCTCCGACCCGATCCCGTCGCCGTCCGGATTGATGTGCGTCGTCAGGACGAACCGGCCGCGCGCACCGAAGAGATCGAGGATTGCCGCGGTGGCGTCTATGGTATCCTCGTGTGGAGCCTCTGACTTTCCCGACGGGTGAGCACTCACGATCCCGTTTACTTGATGACCCAGGTCTCTTCGCCGTTCAGCAGCTTCTGAAGGTCCCCGTCCCCTTTCTTGCTTTTCGCCCGCGCGATCTGGCCGGACATCTGGTCCTCGTACGTCGGGTGATCGAGCGCAAGGAACACTCCCATGGGGCGGGGGAGGTCGGGGTTGTGTATCATGTTGGCAAGGATGAACGCCAGCGTCGAATCTTTTTCGTCGTGGACAAGGAGATCGCCGAGCGCGTATTTCCCCCCGTCGAGGGACACCGCCTCCGGGGTGAATCCGTTGAGCCGGATCCCCTTCGTCCGCTCCTTCCCGAACACGAGGGGCTTGCCGTGTTCGAGATACACGATATGATCGTCCTTCGTCTCTTTCTCGGTGAACTGGAAGAACGCGCCGTCGTTGAACACGTTGCAGTTCTGGTAGATCTCGACGAACGCGGCGCCGTGATGCGCCTCCGCGCGGCGGACGACCTCCTGGAGGTGCTTCGGGTCCCTGTCCATCGCGCGGGCGACGAACGTAGCCTGTGCGCCGAGCGCCAGCGACACGGGGATGAACGGGAAATCGATGACCCCCGCCGGCGTGGATTTCGTGATCTGCCCGAGTATCGACGTGGGCGAATACTGCCCCTTCGTCAGCCCGTAGATCTGGTTGTTGAAGAGAAGGACCTTGATGTTCAGGTTGCGGCGGAGCATGTGGATCATATGGTTGCCGCCGATCGAGAGACCGTCGCCGTCGCCGGTCGCCACCCAGACGTCGAGCGAGGGATTGACCATCTTCACGCCGGAGGCGATCGCCGGGGCCCTCCCGTGTATGCCGTGGATCCCGTAGAGGTTCAGATAGTAGGGGAACCGGCTGGAGCAGCCGATGCCCGACACCGCGACGTACTGTTCCCGTTTGTGGGCGAACTCCGGGAATACTCTCTGGACCTGCGCCAGGATCGAGTAGTCGCCGCAGCCCGGACACCAGCGGACGTCCTGGTCCGACTGGAAATCCTTGATCGTCAGCTTGGCCGGGGTTTCCTGTGCGCTCTCAGGCATGATTTCCTCCGATGAGTTTCTCCACGAATTCCTCGATCTCTTCCGACCGGAGCGGCAATCCCCTGACGACGTTGAACCCGACGGCGTTCACGAGGTATTTCGCGCGGAGGAGCTTGATGAGCTGTCCGCTGTTGATCTCCGGGACGATGATGGTTCTGAAACCCGCAAGAATGTCGCCGAGATTGCGGGGGAAGGGGTTGATGTGCCGGATATGGATGTGCGTCACCTTGTGGCCCGACTCCCTGAGCCCCGTCACGGCGCTCCGGATCGATCCGAACGTGCTTCCCCAGCCCACGAGCGCGACGCCGCCGGAGGCCGGGCCGTCCACGGTCTGTGCGGGGATATCCGCGGCGATCCGCTCGATCTTCTCGGCGCGCAGGTGGATCATCCTGTCGTGATTGTCCGGCTCGTAGTTGATGTTCCCGGTGATGTCCTGCTTTTCGAGCCCGCCGATCCTGTGCTCCAGACCGGGCGTCCCGGGGATCGCCCAGGGCCGCGCCAGGGTGACCGGGTCGCGCGCATAGGGCTGGAAGCCGGCCGGGTCTTTCGCGAACGTGACCGGGATGGGGGGGAGG
>Ga0209698_10000186_pt1 | contig 66431 bp, 50 predicted proteins | sample LitLauG_LLR_2012_FD_187203 | JGI IMG/M metagenome (GOLD analysis project Ga0209698, IMG submission 187203) | Freshwater sediment microbial communities from Pennsylvania, USA - Little Laurel Run_MetaG_LLR_2012 (SPAdes) (version 2) | ecosystem: Environmental > Aquatic > Freshwater > Creek >... | reverse complement strand
GCGAGAGTTTTCAGGAGAGCCGGACGTGGGAAATCTGCATCTCCGGTTCGATGAGGGGAGAGCGGGCCGCCTTTAGTCGCCCGCCCTCCTACTCTACCCACCCGGCGGTTCTGGCGTCTGTTTCGGGATCTGCCGCCGGAGGTTCAAGGCGAGGCCAAGAGCGCCTTTCGTGTCTTCAGGAAAAACCCAGCGCACCCGGGTCTTCATTTCAAGAAGTTGGAGGACGACGACCACATCTACTCGGTTCGCATTGGCCTCGGCTACCGCGCATTGGCAGTCATGAAGAGCGGTCGCATCGTGTGGTACTGGATCGGTAGTCACTCCGAATACGACCGTCTGGTTTGATTCCTCCAAGGTCGCCTTTCACTTCGCTTTCAGCGCAGCCCACTTGGCCATCAACCCGGCGTACGCGGCCTCCTGCTGGCTGCAAGCCTGGAGTTGGGCCGCGGTGGGCGGCATCTCGGAACCTTGCATGGCCATCACGGCGGTAATCATCTGACCGGCGATATTGGCCAGGGTCGGCGTCGGCAGTGGTTGCATCGGTGCACCGAAGCCGCCACCGCGGCCGCCTCGGCCTCCAGCGTCTTCGCTCGGCGCCCCCGGTAAGGGCGCGATCGCTTCCACCTGCTTGATTAGGGCGTCATTAGCGGCGGATTGCGGACGCGCCTTGAGCTTTTCGACCAACGCGCGAGCCTCGTTGTATGCGGCTGCGGCGGTCATGGCCTGGTTCTCCATTTGGGTAGTGAGGGTGAAGATCTGCTGCACTTCGGGCGTTATCTTGACGCGCGGATCCATCTTGACCGTAATGGGTTGGGTCTGGCTCTGGCCGTTGGCAGTCAACCGCACCACATACGCGCCGGGCGCGACCCAGGGCGAATTGACGGCCGGGTACGTGCGATGGGGAACCGCGCCGTTGGCGCCGCCGCCTCCCCCACGTCCACCGCCGCCGACACCGGCAATGGGATCGTAATGCATGTCCCAGGTGAAGCGGTGCATGCCGGCGGTAGTTCTGAGCACTTGCGGGGGAGCAGGCCAATACAGGGGGAGACCGCAATCGGGCGCGTTCGGCGTCTGTTGGCAAAGCTTGTTGTAGGCCACCGGGTCGGTGGCCGGATCGGGGCTGCGCAGCGGGTCGTTACTGGAGTAGGTGCGGATCACTTTTCCCTGGGTGTTGAGGATCTCCAGCTTCACCTCTCCCGCGGCGGCGGGCAAATAGTAGTCGATGATCGCGCCGGGTGGCGGGTTTTCCCCGGCAGGCAATTCGGGAGGCCACGGTGTGGGGTCGTTGGTGGCGAAACGAACGCGGACCGCGGTAACGGGCTTGAACAGGTACGCACTGGTTGCCGCCGCAGCCTCGGCGGCCTGCCGAAGCGGGGTCACGTCGTCGAGAATCCAGAAGCCGCGGCCATGGGTGCCGGCGACCAGGTCGGAGCAGAGACAGGAGGCATCGTCCTTGACTTCGATGTCGCGCACCGAGATGGCGGGCATATCGAGGCGCAGCGAATGCCAGTTGTCGCCATCGTCGAACGAGACCCATACCTGGGTATCGGTGGCGGCATAGAGGAGCCCTTTCTTGCGCGGATCTTCGCGAATGGAATTGGCCGGCCCAGAAGGCGCCCCGCCGCCGGCGATGCCGTTGTCGATCTCCGTCCAGGTCTTGCCGCCGTCGTGTGTGCGCCAGAAATGCGCGTTCATATCGTCCAAGCGCAGGGTGTTGGCGGCGGCATAAGCCGTGCGGGTATCGAAGTGGCCGGCATCCATGTTGAAGATGCGCGTCCACGGCTTGATCTGCGGCGGCGTTACGTTGGTCCACCTCGCGCCGCCGTCCATGGTGACCTGGATGAGGCCATCTCCTGTGCCCGCCCAAAGCACGTTGACGTCGAGCGGTGAGGGCGCGAGCGCAGTGATCGAGCCCATCGCCGATGGGGTCACCGTAGCGGTGTACTTGCCGGCGTTGGCGGGCACGTCCCAGGTTGGGCGCGTCAGATCGCCGCTGATGGCGGTCCAGCTATGGCCGCCGTTGGTGGTCTTCCACACGCCGGCGGTGGCGTAGAAGAGCACGTTGGGGTCCTTGGGCGACCAGTTCAGCGGCTGGGTGCGCACCGTGCGCGGCGGAGGCACTGTGGAACCGCCCGGCGAGGACGTCTGGCCCACTGGACCGACGGCGGCCTTTTGTGAGGTGATCCGGTTAAACACGCTCACTTTGCCGCCGTATACGAGGTCGGGGTTTTTGGGGTCGGGGGCGGCTTCGCCGTACTCCTCGATGCCCACCGGATGCCAATCGTGGAAGGTGATTTCGCCGTCCATGCCGCGACTATCCACGCAGGCCGAGCCGGAATCCTGCTGGCCGCCGCACAGGCGGTACGGGAAGGCGTTATCGGCGGTGACATGGTACATGGCAGCGGTCGGCTGGTTGTACCAGTTGCTCCACGATTCGCCGCGATTGGCGGAGACCACGCCGCCCTGGTCGCTGACCAGCAGAATGATGTTGGGGTTGTCGGAATTGACCCAGCTCTTCTGGTAGTCGTCGCCGCCGGGCGCGCCGCGCACTGCCGACCAGGTGAGCCCGCCATCCTCGGTGCGCCAAAACACGGTGGAGCAGCTATAGACGACGTTCTCGTTCTTCGGATCGACGGTGACGGTAGGCAAGTCGCCGCCGCCGATGCGGCCCATAGGCCGGGTATCGGGCGGATGGCGTTGAGAGCCGGTCTCGGACACGCGCGGATCGTCGGTAGCCAGGAACCAATGGTCGCCGCCATCGGTGGTTTTGTAGAAGCCGATGACGCCACCTCCGCCGCCGCGTCCGCCGCGGCCTCCCGCCGGTGGGACAGGTGCGCCGGCGCGCCCGCCGGCGGCCACGGTCGCGTAAATGACGTTAGGATTGCTGGGCGCGATCGCCAGGTTGGCTTCGATGATGGGCGGCAGACCACTGGAGAGTTGCTTCCACGTAGAGCCGCCGTCGGTCGATTTGAAGATGCCGCCATCGGTGCCGCCGAAAGAACCGTTCTCATAGAATCCCTGCTGCTGCTGCCAGAGGGCCGCGTAAATAGTGTTCGGATCCTTGGGATCGATGCGGACGTCGTTGCCGCTGGTGTAATCGTCCTTGAAAAGTACCTTTTGGAAAGTGGCCCCACCATCGGTGGAGCGAAAGATGCCGCGCTCGGGATTAGGTCCGTAGGGATGTCCGAGGGCGGCGACAAAAAGCCGGTTGGGGTTCCGGGGGTCGACTTCAATATTGGCGATCATCTGCGAATCGCGCAGGCCGAGGTGGGTCCAGGTCTTGCCGGCGTCGCTGGACTTGTACATGCCGTCGCCCACGGCGAGATCGGGGCGGATGATCCCCGCGCCGCTGCCGACGTAAACGATGTTGGGGTTCGATGGCGCCACCGCGATGGCGCCGATGGAGCCCGTGGGCTGGCTATCGAAGAGCGGCACCCAGGTGGAGCCGAAATCGCTGGAGCGCCAGACGCCGCCGTTGTCGAAGCCGATGTAGAAGACGTTGGGTTGGCCGGGCACACCGGAGAGCGCCCGCGCGCGGCCTGCCCGAGGGGGTCCTATGCTACGCCAATGCATCTCGGAATAAAGTCTGGGGCCGGGCGATTGGGCCGGCGCGACCGCCGCCAGCCAGAGACCGAGCAACGCGAAACGGCGAATCGATGCGGACAAAGTGGCAATCCTCCTGGGATTTCACGAGTGTAATACGTGGCAGCACCCCGGACAAATCGAAAAACAACACAAGCCACGAGGTCCGTGCGCCTGCGGTATCGTGTCCTCAGGGGGAAATCGCAATGAGGATCCAAGGCCCGACGATTTTGATCCTATCCGCCACGTGCGCGTGCGCGCAGCAGAGCGCGACCCTCCGGTCGCCCGAGGTCGATGCCGGGCGCCGGGTGACGTTCCGCTTGCGCGCGCCGAAGGCCAGCGAGGTAGCGATGTCCGGCGAGTTTATGGAAGGCAGCCAGAGCCTCCAGAAGGACGAACAGGGCGTATGGAGTGTCACGGTGGGACCGCTCGAGCCCGAGATCTACAACTACAATTTCATCATTGACGGCGTTCGGACGATCGACCCCAACAACCCGAACGTGAAGACCGGGTCCACGCCGAGCACCATCATGAGCATCCTCGAAGTGCGCGGCGATGGGCCGTCATTCTACGATGGCCAATCCGTGCCCCACGGTGAGATTCGCACCCACTGGTACCACTCGAAATCGCTGAGCGCGCTGCGGCGGGTGACGGTCTACACACCACCCGGTTACGACCAGAATCCGCAGACGCGTTACCCGGTGCTCTACCTGTTTCACGGCGCCAATGCGGATGAGACTGCCTGGACGCGCCTGGGCCACGTCAACCTGATCCTCGACAACCTCCTGGCGGCCGGCAAGGCCAAGGCCTTCGTGGTGGTCATGCCGTTCGGCTATGGCGTGGCGCCCGGCACGCCGGCCGCGGCGCCCAACGACAACACCACTCTCTTCAGCCGCGATCTGATCGAGGATGTGATTCCGTTGGTGCAATCGAAATACCGGGTCGATACCAGCCGCGATCGGCGCGCCATCGCCGGGCTCTCGATGGGTGGCGGCGAGTCGCTGGGGATTGGCCTCAACCACCTCGAACTGTTCAGCTATGTCGCCGGCTTCAGCGCGGCGCTCCGTCCCGCGGATTTCGACAAGACCTACGGCGCCATGGCGGCCAACGCGAAGGAGGTCAACCGGAAACTGCACCTGCTGTGGGTCGGCTGCGGGAACCAGGACAGCCTGTTCGCTCCGGCCAAGAGCTTCTCCGCATTTCTGACCGAGCATCAGATCAAGCACACCTTCCGCGAAACTCCCGGCGCCCACACCTGGATGGTCTGGCGCCGTTATCTGAACGAAGTGGCGCCGTTGTTATTTCAGTAACGCGGTCCCACTGTGTAAATCAAAAGTATTCTCAGCGAGACCCTGCCGCGATGCCGCGGAGCGACCCGTCTTCGAAAAAACCACGTCTATACCGCTCTTCGTTGCGGCGCTGAAGATCCGGTACCGGACGAATTTCGGACACGGCTATACTGGTTTAAGGAGTTCGACCGGCTGCTCTTGACTCCAAATAACTCCGGCGCCGTGTGCTTGGGGTGTGTACGAGGGTTTCGGAGGAATTGAAATGCGACGCCTTCTCGTTGCTCAGCTATCGATCCTGATCGTTGCCGCGGGAGCCACCGTCGTGAGCTTCACATTCGCAGTGACGAATGCCTCCATCACAACATCGAGCACCAGCCTGTCCGTTTCCGGGCCCGCCAAGCTGACGGTGAGCGGCGTTTCGCCCGACACCGGAACCTTCAGCGCGAGCGGTTCGCTCAGCAATATCAGCGGTGGCAACGTGATTGTTCCGTTCACCATCACCCTTGGCTACGGCACGATGACCGGTAACATGCAGTTCTCGGATACCGCACTGGTGAACTCCGGCCAGTTCAGCGGGTCTGCGACCATCACGGGCGGAACCGGCAGGTATGCCGGCGGTGTCAACCAAACCTCGACTTCGACAGGCACGATGACGGGCTCCGTGCTTTCCGGCGGGACATTCAGCTTCTCGCTTTCCGGTTCGCTCAGTGACGGACGGACCTTCATCTTTAGCGTGACGGATGCCACTGTCACTATATCGGGAACCAGCGTGTTTTCCGGGCCCGCTACTCTGGCGCTGGCCGGCAGTTCGCCCGATACGGGCGCCTTCAGCGCGAACGCTTCGCTCAACAATGTCAGCGCAGGCAACTTAACCCTTCCGTTCACGGTCAACCTTGGCCATGGCACGATCACCGGCACCATGATCGTCCCGGAGACCGTGCTGGTAAAGTCGGGTCCGGTCAGCGCGTCGGCCACAATCGCGGGCGGAACCGGCAGCTATGCCGGCTATACCAGCTCGAACCTAACGGTGTCAGGCACGGTTACGGGCTCCGTGCTCTCCAGCGCAACAATCAGTTTCTCGGTTTCCGGTACGCTCAACGCCCCCGGCCCGATTCCGCCCAGCGTCACCGATATTGAGAATAACTCCAGCCTGATTCCCGCCGGTTTCCCCAACTCCGGTATTGCGCCGAGCTCGATTTTCGTGATTCATGGCAGCGGTATGGCGTCGGCCACCACCGTCACTGCGCTCGAAGACAGCACCAAGGCGCCACTGCCGGCCACCGGCGGGCTCAACGGCGCCGTCGTAACCGTCAGTGCCGGCGGAAAGACGTACACGCCAGGACTCTATTACGCGATGGCCACGCAAATCGCTGGCGTATTGCCCGCCGCGGTCCCGCCCGGTCTGGCGACGGTGACGGTCAGTTACAATGGTCAACCCAGCGCAGCCTATAGCTTCACCGTTGTCCCCGCCGCCTTCGGCATCGACGTGTTCAACGGAAATTACGGGGTCTTGCAGGATTCGGTCACGGGCGCGATCATTACGCCCACGAACTCGGCCAAACCGGGAGAAGCGCTTACCATCTGGGGCACCGGCATCGGCGCCGATCCGAACGATAGCGATGTGTCCTTTAGCAGCTCACCGCACGCGATCCCGACGCAGGTGCAGGTGTATATCGGCAATGTCGCGGTTCCGCAGTCGAACATTCTTTATGTGGGGTCATACGGGTATCCGGGAGTGAACGGCGTGATCTTCACCGTGCCCCCGAACATTCCGGCGGGCTGTTTCGATTCGGTCGCGGTCGTGACCACGGTAGGCGGTGTCAGCACGGTCAGCAATGTGGCGGTGGCATCCTTTATGCCCGGCGGCGGAGTCTGCCAGGACGCCTACACCGGGCTCAACGGCAACACGATTTGGACACTCACCCAACAAACGAACGTAAGGACCGGGAGCTTGTCTTTGTTTCAAGGAACGTCGCCGGGAACCAGCGGCGCCCCATCTACGCAAAACGCAGCCAGCGGCCTGTTCGAGCAGGTCGCCGGGTCGACATCGCTGGCTGGCGGCGAGGTTTCGGCGGGAAGCTGCTCGCTGACTCAAACCCTCATCGCGAGCAACACCACGCCCCCCACGATCACGGCCTTGAACCCGGGGACCGTCACGGTTACTCCGCCCGGCGGCAGTGCGATCCCGTTGCAAGCGTTGCCAGCCGTTGCCGGCGAATACCAGGCGAAGCTACCCTCCGGGGCGATTCCGGCTTCGGGAGGGACTTTTACTTTCAGCGCCTCGGGCGGCTCCGGAGCGAACGCCGTAGGGTCCTTCAGCACGACGGTGAATCTCCCCAGCCCGGTCGTTAGTTGGACCAACCAGAGCGAGGCGGCGACCGTTACCAGAAGCGCCGGGCTGAATTATAACTGGACGCATGGCGCGGCGGGCACGTGGGTGATCGTGAGCGGAACCTCGGCATCGTCGACGGCGAGCGGCAGCTACACTTGCATCTTTCCGCAGTCGGCGCTTACGGGCACTGTGCCGCCGTACATTTTGGGCGCGCTGCCGGCCGGGTTTGGGACGTCGAGCCTGGAGAACTCCACATCACCCACCCCGTTTACCGCCAGCGGCCTCGACTACGGCATCGCCCTCGGAAGCGTTTCGTTTGCGGTCAACAGCACGTATCGGTAAACGCCCCTTCCGTCGAAGCCAAAAAACCAGGAGGCCCACGCTGATCCCTAATCGAGCATCTTGGGCCCGGGCGGCGATGTCTATCTGGAGATGATTCTGGCCTGAACCGCTTCAGCCCAAAACCTCTTCACCGGCTCAGTTCGATTACCGTGACGCTTCTCGGCGGGAACGCATGGTGGAACTCCCTCGCGCCTGCGCTCACCTTCGCCGCCGCCGGAACAATCGCCTCCGGCTGTGCGTCGTCGTTGACACTGTACAGATCCGCGGCGCCAAGCTGCTGGCCGCGCGCGGACGCAGGCGTGAAGCCGGAGAGCTTGATCGCCGCCCGGATCTCCTCGGAGAGAGAGCGATTCACGCAAAACAGCGTCAACTTCGTCCCCGCATCGTTCAGGGCGGACACCACATCGAGATACGGCACCGAACGAATCGCCGGGATGCGGCGCACCCCCTGCTCCACGTCGTATTGGCCCGCCTGCACCTTCGTGTCGACAAGCCTGGCGGCATCGGCGGTAGAGTACATGCGAAATGCCCAGTACGCGGGGACCCCGTAGACGCGCCCGTTTTTCTCCCAGATCCCGCCAAATTCGATTAAACCCGTCATATCGGAAATCGGCGTGAAATCGGCAACCCGCATCAACGCGTTCAGAAAACCTGCGGTGCAAAGCGCCCCGCCCAGGTTGTTGTACATCGGGGCCTGATCCACGGGTCCGGAGAAAAGCCATTCGGTGAACGCGAGATTCACGCCGCGCGCTTTCGGCTCTCCATCGATCTGCTGTTTCATAGCGTGCAACTCTCGCTCCAGACCAACGGGCAACGCCAGCGCTGCCTGTGCGATGAATTCCCGCGAGGCATCCGGCTTCTGCACATCGGCCGTGCGCACCACGAAGTGCGTGGAAAGATAGTTGAACGCCTCCGGTGCATTGCGCAGTTGGGCGGCGTTCCAGGACTCGAAGTGGTCGGGATCCTGGCCGGTGGCAATCAACCGGGATCGCGGATCAGCCTTGCGCACCGCCTCGCTGAACTCCTTCGTGCGCTCGGCCACACGCGCCTCCGTCGGGTATCCGATCTGAAAATTGCCCCAAAGCTCGTTGCCCAATTCCCACACCAGTCCGCCGCCACCCCACTTTCGATTCACGTACCTTACCCACTCGGCCGCTTCCGACGCGGTGCCACTCCCCAGATTGAGGGCGATCTGTGGCTGCGCCCCGATAAGCTGGCAGAAGCGTAGGAACTCATCCGTTCCGAAATGGTTGTATTCGGGCATTCCCCATGCCTGGTTGATCACGGTATGGCGCTGATCCATGCGGCCGACACCATCCCTCCAGTGGTATCCCGACGTGTAGTTGCCGCCGAACCGGACGATCGGGGTGCGTAGCGCCTTGGCCATTTCGATCATCTCTGGATTCATGCCGTCCATGTGATCGGCGGGAAACAGGAAAACCTGGTCCACCAGCACGCGCGCTACGTCCTCGACGGCGATGGCGAAATCCGCCGCCTCCCGGCTGGCCAGCATGCCCTTGGGAATCTCGAGCGCGAATTCCAGCCTCGACCAGCCATTCGACACGGCCCGTACCGTTTGTTTCGCGATGATGTCCTGCGGGCGATCGCGCTTCCGGAGCGAGATCTCAATCTCTCTTGGCCCGCTAATCGGTTTCGCGTAAAGGCTCCCGATGTACCGCGCCACGCGATGAACCGGAAGATAAATCTCCTGGCGTACGCCGGTCTGCCTTCCTGGAAGCCCCATGATCAGCAGGGAGCGCGCCGAGTTGGCGGCATCGCCCCAGCGCGGTTCGTATCGCCAGCCCTGCGCCGCCTCGAGAGGCTGCCACGGAAGGGGCAATCCCATCGACGAGCTCTCCGCCAGTTCGGGGCGCTGCGTCAGCATCTGCCGGATACGCCCCGCGCTCCACAGGTTGTCCTCAAAGCTCGGATTCTCCAATATCTGTGCCCACAAACCGCCGTACGTGCTATGCCCGATGGGCTCGAGAAAGGTTCCGTAAATCCCGCGTGGAATCGCATGCAGAACCCTTCCGGCGTCGATTTCGACTACGGCCTCGGATTGGCACCAGGCAGCCCCGCACCAGAACAGGAAAAGGAAACCCGCAACTTTTCGCATATGGATATCTTTGAGTGTAATGCCCGGCCCGGCCCAGCCGTGCTTAAGCCAATTCGGGATGGCGCATTGGGAGCCTGTTCATGCACCCACCCCCGGCCCCTGGCCCCCGTTTCTGCTACGATGCGTTGCTATGAAGTCTCTCCGTCTCGCCCCGTTTCTGCTACTGCCGTTGCTGCTCTGCGCCCAGCCAACCGACCTCCTCAAGGAACTGAAGTTCCGCGCCATCGGCCCGTTTCGCGGAGGCCGCTCCATCGCCGTGACGGGCGTCCCGTCGCAGCCGAACGTCTACTATTTCGGCTCCGTGGGCGGGGGTGTCTGGAAGACCACCGATAGCGGAAACTCCTGGCTGCCCGTCACCGATGGCCAGGTCAAGACCGGCACCGTGGGCGCGCTCGCGGTGGCCGATTCCGACCCCAACATCGTATACGCCGGAATGGGCGAAGCCTGCGTGCGCGGCAACGCTTCGCACGGCGACGGTGTGTACAAATCGGTGGACGCGGGGAAGACCTGGCGCAACGTCGGCCTCGTGGACAGCTATCACATCGGCGCGGTCCGCATCCATCCGAAGAATCCGGACATCGTCTATGTCGCCGCGTTGGGACACTTGTGGGGGCCGAACGCAATGCGCGGCGTCTACCGCACCACCGATGGCGGCTCTACCTGGAAGCAGGTCCTCAAGCGGAACAACGGCACGGGCGCGGTGGACCTGGCGATGGACCCCGGCAATCCCCGCGTCATTTACGCCTCGTTCTGGGAGGTCAGCCGCAAGCCGTGGCGCCTCGACAGCGGCGGACCGGGCAGCGGGCTATTCAAAACCACCGATGGCGGCGACACGTGGACCGAAATCTCGCGCAATCCCGGCCTGCCCAAAGGCGTGCTGGGCCGCATCGGCGTGACCGTATCGCCGGCCAATCCGGAGCGCGTCTGGGCGCTGGTCGAAGCCGCCGATGGCGGCGTGTTCCGCTCCGAGAACGGCGGCCGCACCTGGACCAAGGTCAACGAGCAGAACATCCTGCGCCAGCGCGCCTGGTATTACTCCCACATCTTCGCCGACCCGCAGAACACCGACACGGTGTACGTGCTCAATGTCGGGATGTATCGTTCGATCGATGGCGGCCGCACCTATTCGGCCATGCGCCCGCCGCACGGCGACAACCATGCCCTGTGGATCGCGCCCAACGATCCCAACCGCATGATCCAAGGCAACGATGGCGGCGCCACCATCACCTCCGACGGCGGCCGCACCTGGTCCACCGTGGACAACCAGCCCACGGCGCAGTTCTACCGCGTGGCGCTGGATCAGGACTTTCCGTACCACGCCTACGGAGCGCAGCAGGACAACACTACCGTTCGGATTGCCACGCGCACCGCGAGCGGCGGCATCACGGAGGCCGACTGGTACGACGTGGGCGGCGGCGAAAGCGGGTGGATCGCTCCCGACCCAAAGAATTCCGAGATCGTCTACGCCGGCTCCTATGACGGCCTGATCACGCGCCAGGACCATCGCACCGGCCAGAGCCGCAACATCAATGCCTGGCCCGATAACACCATGGGCTACGGCGTGGAAGCCATGAAGTATCGCTTCCAGTGGAGCTACCCGATCGTGTTCTCGCCGCACGACGCCAAGACGCTTTACATCGGCGCTCAGGTGCTGATGAAGACCACCAACGAAGGCCAGAGCTGGGAGGCGATCAGCCCGGATCTGACGCGCAATGACAAATCCAAGATGGGCACCTCGGGCGGGCCGATCACGCAGGACAACACCAGCGTCGAATACTACTGCACCATCTTCACGGTGGTCGAGTCGCCGCTGACGAAGGGCCTGATTTGGGTCGGGTCCGACGATGGCCTGGTCCACGTGACGCGCGACGGCGGCAAGAAATGGGACAACGTGACGCCCAAGGATATGCCGGAGTGGATTCAGATTAACTCGATCGACGCTTCGGTGCACGACCCCGGAACGGCGTACGTGGCGGCCACCATGTACAAGTCCGACGACTTCCGGCCGTACCTCTACAAGACCGCCGACTACGGCAAGACTTGGAAGAAAATCGTCAACGGCATACCGGACAACGCCTTTACCCGTGTGGTGCGCGAAGACCCGAACCGCAAGGGCCTGCTGGTGGCCGGCACGGAAACCGGCCTGTATATTTCGTTTGACGATGGCGAAAACTGGAAGCCGTTCCAACAGAATCTGCCGGTGGTGCCGATCACGGATCTGGCATTCCACAAGCGCGAGCAGGAACTCGTGGTTGCCACGCAGGGCCGCTCCTTCTGGGTTCTGGACGATGTTCCGATGCTCTATCAGTTGAATGGCGGCGCGCCCACCGAAGACGCTCATCTTTACAAGCCAAAGGACACCTACCGTTTCGGCGGCGGGTTCCGCTTCGGCGGGGGCGGCCGCGGCGGCGCTGCGGTTGGCGAGAATCCGCCGGGCGGAGCGCAGGTCTATTATTGGCTCAAAGACAAACCGAAGGGCGACGTGACCCTCGAGTTTCTGGACGGCGCCGGCAAGGTAGTGAACAAGTTCTCGAGCCGCGTGCCGGAACCGGCCCAGGGCTCCGCGGCGTCTGCGGGAGAGGAGGAAGAGAATCCCTTCCGTGGCGGTCCGCCACCGCGGTTGGCGGCGGCCCCGGGTCTGAACCGCTTCGTGTGGAACCTGCGCTGGCCCGACGCCAGCTCCTTCCCGGGCATGATCATGTGGGCGGCCGGCGTAACCGGGCCGCGCACCGTGCCCGGCAAATACCAGGCGCGGCTCACCGTGGACGGCAAGTCGCAGACCGAGGCCTTCGAGGTCAAGAAGGATCCTCGCCTGGAGACGACGGCCGATGACTACGCCAAACAGTTGTCGCTTTCGCTGCAAATCCGTGACAAGCTCACCGAAACCAACGATGCGGTGGTCCGGATTCGCGAGCTCCGCAAACAACTGGACGAATTCGCCAGGCGCGACAACAAGAAGATCGCCGATGCCGCCAAAGATCTGGCCCGGCGGCTGACGTCGGTGGAAGAGGAACTCTATCAGACCAAGAACCGCGCCAGCGAAGATCCGCTGAACTTCCCCATCAAGCTGAACAACAAGCTGGGGCACGTGCTGATGGTGGTGCAGAGCTCGGACAACCAGCCGACGTCACAATCGAACATGGTCTACGAGGACCTGGCCACGGCGGTCAACGCGCAGTTGAAGATCCTGGACAAGCTGATGACCAGCGATCTGGCGGCTTTCAATAAGCTGATTCGCGACGAGAATGTGCCTGCCGTGATGGCGCCGGCGAAGACCGCGAAATAACGAGAACTACATCTCCAGGACGTCGTGGAAGGCGTTGATCGCCACCTTCCGCGGCTTCTTGGGCAGAAGCACCTGTATTTTGTCGATCGTCGAATTGCCGGTAATCCTGACGTCGCCCAGACGCGTCATCTGGCCGTCGAAATCGGCGTAAACCGGAACCAGCATGGTGAAGTCCGGCTCCACCTCGCTCTGCGTGAGGGTCGCCTTCAATAGCCATTTGCCGTCCGGTGCCGGGGTCAGGTTGGGCTCGAACTTGTAGCGCGGGATAGTGGATCCGTATACCCACTGGCGGAAGAACCAGTCCAGTTGGTGGCGGCCGTCCAGGTCCATTGCCGGAGTCATGTGTTTCGCCACGATAGCCTGGAACGACTCGGTGGTGGCGTTGCGGTTCATATACGTCTTCACAAAATCGTGCATCATGTCCATGAATGGCCGGTCGCCATCCTTCTGGTTCCACATCAGCTTGTAAAGCATGTGCAGGACATAGCCGCCCTTGCGATAAACCACGGCATTGTAGCCGCCCGGATTCTTGAAACTCGACAGCCGGAGGCCCATCCAAACCGGCCCGGCGTCGTTGGCGCGCTGGCCAAAGTTGTTCTTTTCAGTAAGCGATTTACGCGCATGTTCCCAGTAAGCCAGATACTTCTCCGGGTCCTTTTCCGTATGTCGCAGGTAAATGCCCGCGGAGAAGAAAGCGAAGCCCTCGCTCAACCACTGGTCGTGATAACTCGACCAGCCGACCATGTGGCCCCACCACTGGTGGGAAACTTCGTGGGCCGTTACTTCGTCGACAAACTCCGTGGTCCGCGCGGACGATGTTCCCATCATCCAGCGTTGGGTGGGATCGAAATAGGCGAGGATGGGCAGATACACGAGGGTCGGCCAGGATTGTCCGAAATTCATCTGCGGCTGCTGGGTGATGCCGATCCGGTTGAATTCGCTCTTGCCGAACCAAAAGTCGAACAGGCGCATGGCGTTCTGGGCTTCCACCATCACGTTCTCGTTCAAGCGGGCCGGGTTCATGCCGCCGATCGATTGGGCGTCCTTCAGGATGTCGGGTAACTGTGCCGACGCATAGCCTTCGATCTCAAAACTGTTCAGCGTAGCATCGGTAACCGCCCGCTTCTTGAACTCGCCGTAATTGAAGCCGGCCACCGGAACCGGCGCCTCGCTGTCCCACTCCGTGCAGCCGTAGTCGTGCTCGTTCCATTGCTTCACCAGTTTACCCACGCTCACCAGCGTGTATTGCTTGGGGACCTTGAAAATCAGGTGGAAGCGAGTGTGATCGCGGAATGCGTTCAGGCTGGGATACCAACTGCTGCGCGCGCCTACGCTGAAATTGCCGCCGCCGGCATTGTGCACCACCTTGTCGCCCTGGTATTCCACCAGGAACTGCTGTTCCTCGCCCTTCCTCAACGGCTGCGGCATGACAACGGAAAAGCTGCCATCGTGCCGGCGATCTTCCTGGATGAACGGAATATCCTGCCCGCCAGCGCTGACGCGCGACACCCGCAGGGTGGGAAGAAGATCGAAATGAAGAACGCGGTCGCCATCCGTGACACCACGGATGGTGATTGCCGCAGTCGCCGCCAAGTGGTCGTTTTTGCCGATGACTGTCTCGACCCGGTAGACTTTGCCCTCGACCGCCCGGTGGTCTTCGTCGCTGCTGGCCGTGCCGCCCTGGAACTCGCTCGCGTAGTGGGACAGATACCAGATGCCTTCCGGCTGACCGCCCGGATCGACGTTGATCACCGCGACCTCTTCCGGCCCGAGATCCGGGAAAACACCGCGCGGCTTTACGGCGAACCGCAGGTCGTCATGCTTTCGCCCGTGCAGGAACGCGGTGAACGAACCGCGCATGGTGGGGTTGTACAAATCGGCCAGCAGATCGGCTTCGACGTTCCCGGCCGATTCCATGGCCAGCGCTTCGGTCAGCGAACGGATATGGTCCGGGTTCCCCCGCAGGCGTTTGCGATAATCGCGCAGCAATTCGGCAATCCTCAGATCGGCCGGCTGTTTTACGCCTTTGCCGCGTACTTCTTTGCCTGTATCGTCCGTAAAGAAGAAGAGCGCCCGGTCGAAGCTCTCGTGGACATGTTCCTGGCCGGTGAGATTCTTCAAATGCGCCTTTTCTACGCCGAGGACGGGATCAAAATCGAATTCCCCGTCGCCCATGAATACGCCGACCGTGTCACGTCCGATCTGGGGCGGCGTGAAGCCGATCGAGCCCTTGGTGAGCGTGAGCACGCCCGCGTCGCGTTTCAGTACCAGTTTCTCCACCGGATAGACATCTTCCATGTCCGCTTCGCGCAGCGCCCGGTAGACGGTATCCACTATCTGCCGCCGGCCGCCGGACACACTGATCGATTCGTGGGACTCGGCAATCGCGAGAACGATCTCGACCGAGGCGTCCCGATTGCCTTCGATCGTGATGTCGCGTTCGTAAGCTTGAAAGCCCGCGCGAGTGACGCGCAAGCGATACTGCGTCCCGGCCAAGCCCACAAATTGAAACGCACCTCCGTCATCCGTGCGGACATTCCTGGGCGAGCCGAGTCCGGGCACTTCCCGCAATTCCACTGCCGCGCCCGTTACCACGCCGCCCGAAGGATCCTTGACCGCGCCGCGTATCGCGGCCGCGAAGGCTACCGGACTTAGAAATAAGGTTACGACGATTGCCATCGCCCAACTGCAAATCTGAGGCATCTTACGAGTCATGTTAGCGGAGACACGAGAGGTTGGCAATGCCTCTAAGAAGTACGGCTAAAAAGCATACGCCGCTAAAAAGTATTACAGCCAGGCGCTGAAAGCCGAAGCCCTGCACTTCGAGCCGACATCCATCTGGAGTTCCTGGGTGGTGATCTTCGGCTTGGTTGCGGTCAAGGCGGGCCAATGGTATGCCCCGCTGGCCTTCCCTGCGGGATCCATCGGCGACATTCGAATACGGGCGGCCAATGAAAGGCCACGGCTGGCACCCGATGAGCAACGCCGAGTTGGTCCGTTTGATGGCGAGGTAGCGCTACGCCGTCCAGTCCGCAAGCCGCAGTCCCTTTACCCTGGAGAATTCCTTGATGTTATTCGTCACCAGGAGCGCGCCGCGGCTTGCCGCCGTGCCGGCCATCAGTAAATCCATCGGCCCGATGACCACGCCTTGCCTCTCCAGTTCGATTCGAACCCGCGCCGCTTCGCGGGCCGCCTCATGATCGAAGGGAACCTGAATGCTGTGGGCTAGCAATCGGGTCACGAATTCTCTGCGGCGCGGGCCCTTGGCTCTGAGCGTTCCATATTCCAATTCGTAGGCAACGACACTCGGGATAGCGAGTTCCGAGCCCTCCATCGCCAGGATTCGGGCCACGACAGAGGGCATCCCCCTCAAATAATAGATGACGGTGTTGGTATCGAGCAGGGTCAATCGAGAGACTCCCTGCCCGCGTCTTCGCCATATCCCCTTCGAAGTTCCGCCACGTCCGGGAAGTCCGGAAACGCGCCGGCGGCATCGATCCATGCCTGCGGCAGCGACTTCGTGACATTGTGTTTAATCTGGTCTGCAATCCAACGGCTGACTGACTTCTTCTGTGCCTTGGCCGCCTTTCGCGCCTTGCTCTCGACGTCATCCGGCAGATAGATCGTGATCTGTGCCATATACGATATAGTATACCATAGCGCTGCCGGTCTTGCCGCCGGCGCTACTCGATGGTAGACTAGGACAGTACTCAGAAGCCCGGTAATCCTATTATTTCGAGAGGCGTGCGGATCTTCGCATCCTTACCGCAGCCGGATGAATCGAAAGAGGTGGCTATGGCGCAAGCTCTTCCCGTCCCCCAACTGGCCCGCACCCAGGCCGAACCGTTGCTCGCCACCGTGGGCAACACGCCGCTCTTGCGTCTGGAGAAGATCCCGCGCGAGTTTCCGGGCATTGAGATCTTCGGAAAGGCCGAATACTTCAACCCCGGCGGCTCCGTCAAGGACCGGGCGGCGCGCAACATGGTGCTCGATGGCGAGCGCTCCGGCAAGCTGAATCACCGCCGCACCATACTCGACGCCACCAGCGGCAACACCGGCATTGCTTACGCCATGATCGGCGCCAACCGCGGCTACCAGGTGAAACTGGTCCTGCCGCAGAACGCCTCCGAGGAGCGCAAGCGCATCCTCAAGGCTTACGGCGCCGCGATGGAATTCAGCGATCCCGGCGATGGTTCCGACGGCGCCATCCGCATGGTCCGCCAGATCTACATGGCCGACCCCGACCTTTACTTCTACCCCGACCAGTACAACAACCCGGCCAACTGGAAAGCTCATTTCGAGGGCACCGGTCCCGAGATCATCGAGCAGACCGGCGGACGCATCACGCATTTCGTAGCTGCCATGGGCACCAGCGGTACCTTCATGGGAACCAGCCGCCGCCTCAAGCGCGACCTCCCGGAAGTGAAGTGCATCTCGGCGCAGCCCTCCAGCGGCTTCCACGGACTCGAGGGTTTGAAGCACATGCCCACCGCCATCGTGCCCGGAATCTACGATTCAAAACAGGCCGACGCCAACCTCTGGATCGAAACCGAGGACGCCTACAAAATGGTCCGCCGCCTGGCCCGTGAAGAGGGCTTGCTGGTGGGGATCTCCTCCGGTTGCAACGTTCACGCCGCCACCCTGCTGGCGCGCGAACTGGCTGGCCGCGGAGAATCGGCCACCATCGTCACCGTGCTCTGCGACAGCGCCGAAAAATACCTGAGCGAACACTTCTGGGACGAGGAATGATCCGTATCGAATCCGAACCCTGGGCGGCCATGGTGGCGCACGCGCGCGAAGCCTACCCCAACGAATGCTGCGGGGCCATGCTCGGCGTCAGCGATGGCGACAAGACGGTGCGCGTGGCCATGCGCCTCGAAAACGCATTCGAAGGCGCGCAGGCCACGCGCTACGAACTGCGCCCCGAAGATCTGCTCGCCGCGGACAAGGCCGCGCGCGAACGCCAAATGGACCTGATTGGCATCTACCACTCGCACCCCGATTGCGACGCCTACTTTTCCAAGACCGATTTACAAAACTCATGCCCGTGGTATTCGTTCGTTGTGTTATCCATACGCCAGGGCGAATTCCACCACGCCAATAGCTGGCTGCCGAACTTCGATCAAACCGATGCGGCAAAAGAGGAGTTGACTTACTGACATGGCCAAAGTTCTGATTCCGACCCCACTGCGGCAGTTTACCGGCAAGCAGGATGCGGTGACCGTGGCCGGCGCCACCGTGGGTGAAGTGCTGAGCGCGCTCACTACGCAATACTCCGACCTGCGCAAACAGATCTTCACCGAGGAAGGCAAGCTGCGCAGCTTCGTCAACGTCTACCTGAACGACGAAGACATCCGTTACCTCGGTAAGGACGCCACGGCGGTCGAGGACGGCGACACCCTTTCGCTGGTGCCCTCTATCGCCGGCGGTTCCGCGGTGGCCGCGCCGCCCGAGGAGGTCACGCTTTCCAACGATGAAATCCTGCGCTACAGCCGGCACCTGATCATCCCGGAGGTTGGCATCGAAGGCCAGAAAAAGCTCAAGGCCGCCAAAGTGCTTCTGGTGGGCACCGGAGGTCTGGGCGCACCGCTGGGCCTGTATCTGGCGGCTGCTGGCGTCGGGAAGATCGGTCTGGTCGATTTCGACGTGGTGGACTTCACCAACCTCCAGCGCCAGGTGATCCACTCCACCAACGACGTCGGCCGTCCGAAGATCGATTCCGCTACGGAGAAAATGCTCGCCATCAACCCCAACGTGAAGATCGTCAAGCACGAGGTCGCCCTCACCAGCGAGAACGCGCTCGACATCATCAAAGACTACGACTGCGTGGTGGATGGCACCGACAATTTCCCCACCCGCTATCTGGTCAACGACGCGTGCGTGTTATTGAACAAGCCGAATGTCTACGGATCGATTTTCCGGTTCGAAGGCCAGTCCACGGTATTCGCCTACGAGGGCGGCCCCTGCTACCGCTGCCTGTACCCCGAACCGCCGCCTCCCGGCCTGGTTCCAAGCTGCGCCGAGGGTGGCGTGCTGGGCATTCTGCCAGGCACCATCGGTCTGATCCAGGCTACCGAAACGGTTAAGCTGATTCTGGGGATCGGCGAATCGCTGGTCGGCCGCCTGCTCCTGTACGACGCGCTCGGCATGCGCTTCCGGGAACTCAAGCTGCGCAAGAATCCTGCGTGTCCGATGTGCGGTGACCACCCCACCATCACCAGGCTGATCGATTATCATCAATTCTGCGGGGTGCCGCAACCGGCGCAGGCGCCGCCTGTCGAGGAGACTAAAGTGAACGAAGGCGAAATCGACGTAGTGGAACTCAAGCAGAAGATCGATCGCGGAGACAACTTCGTGCTGATCGACGTCCGCGAGCCGCACGAGTACAAGATCTGCAGCATTCCGGGATCGAAGCTTATTCCTCTGGGCGAGTTCCCCAAGCACGTGGCCGAGTTCGACCCCGCGGCCGACATCGTGATCCACTGCAAGAGCGGCATGCGCAGCGCCAAAGCCTGCGCCGTCCTCAAGCAGAACGGCTTCCAGCACGTGCGCAACGTAGTCGGCGGCATTCTGGCGTGGAGCGATAAAGTCGATCCCAGCGTGCCCAAGTACTGAGCGTCGGAGTTCCCAAAACAAAGGTCACCGGCCGCGCGCCTGCGCGCCCCCCTTCCGCAGCAGTATCGGCGGACAGACTGTGATATGCTGGCCCGCTACGTGCCGCGGCCGAACCTCAGCTCCCTCTTGACGTCGTCGCAGATCCCGCCGCCTCTTACGCGAAACCAGGCCCGCGGGTTCTTTGCGGCCTGGAGCGGGATCGTCCTCGACGGAATGGATTCCTTCATCTACGCGTTGGTACTAACCCCCGCCATGCGCGACTTGCTGCCTGCCTCGGGCGTGCCGGGTACGCCGGGGAATCTCGGGCTCTACGGTAGCGTTCTGTTTTCCGTTTTCCTGGTCGGGTGGGGCTCGGCCTTTCTGTGGGGGCCGGTAGCCGACCGCTTCGGGCGCGTGCGTTCCCTCATGTTGGCAGTGTTGTGTTACGCCCTTTTCACTTTCCTCGGATGCACGGCCCGGAACATCTGGCAGCTTGGCGTCTTTCGACTGCTGGCCGGATTCGGCGTGGGCGGCGAGTTCGTGGGCGCGGCCGTCTTCGTGGCGGAAGAGATGCCGGACCGCCACCGGGTTTCGAGCGCCGGCTTGCTGAACAGCGGATACTACGTAGGCGCGTTCCTTGCCGCGGCGCTGAACTACCTGGTAGGCGCGCGCTACGGATGGCGGGTGATGTTCGCCCTGGGAGGCTTGCCCGCACTTTTCATCGCCTATATTCGCATCAACGTCCAGGAGCCGGAACGCTGGACCAGACGAATGAAGGCAATTGGCGGCTCGAGCGCTCGCGCTTCGTTCCTCGCGGTCTTTTCACCGGAATATCGCCGGCGAACGCTGGTGAACTGCGCGCTGTTGCTCATTTCGATGATCGGCCTGTGGGCCGGGTCGGTCTACGCGCCGAGCGCCGTGACTCAGGTAGCTCTGCGAGAGGGCTACGATCCGCCTCAAAGCGCGCGGATCGCGTCGTGGGCCTCCATGCTGCTCTCCTGCGGTACGATTCTCGGCTGCCTCACGATGCCGTTCGCCGCAAACCGCCTCGGACGGCGCGGCGCGCTCGCGGTGTTCTTCGCTCTGATGGCGGTGTCCATCGCCGCCAGCTTCGGATTCGCGTTCTATCTTCTGCATGCCCCGCTCCGTGTCTTCATCCCGTGCCTGTTTCTGGTGGGGGTCGGCGGAGCCAATCTCTCTGTCTACCTGGCATGGATCCCGGAGCAGTATCGCAGCGAGTGCCGCGGCAGCGCCCTCGCGCTGGCGACGTGCATCGGGCGGTTCGTGGCCGCGGGCGCCACATTTCTCGTGGGCGCCGGAATCTCGCGCTACGGCAGCATCGGCGCACCGGTCGCGCTTACGTCGCTTGCATTCGTTCTGGGGCTCTTGGCGATTCCGTTCAGCGTGGAGACGAAGGACGAACCGCTGCCGGTTTAGCGGCGGAGGGCGCGGCGGCATGACGCGCTGGACGTGCGGCACAGAGGCTGGGAATCCGCCGGACGGTGTCCGCGCTGACGAAGCTCATTGTTGCCTGGGCAGTATGTTCCTTATATAGTGTCAGTACACTTCGAGGGACGCGATGGCTACCTACCACTTTCGACTCAACGGCGGCGCGGTCTCCGTGGATTCGTGGGATCCCGACCAGCCGCTCCTTTATGTGCTGCGCGACACGCTCGGCCTCCACGGTCCCAAGTTCGGCTGCGGCATGGCGCAATGCGGAGCCTGCGCGGTTCTCATCGATGGCAGAACCGCGCGCTCCTGCACGACCCCCGTCAAACAGATCGCCGGCCGCGCGGTCACCACACTCGAAGGCATCGGCACGCCTGAGAAGCCCGACGCCCTGCAGGCCGCCTTCATCGCCGAACAGGCCGCGCAGTGCGGCTACTGCACTAACGGCATGATTATGGCGGCGAAAGGTCTGCTCAACCAGACTCCGCATCCCACGCCGGAGCAGGTCAAGCAGGCGCTGGCCGGGAACCTCTGCCGCTGCGGCACCCACACACGCATTCTGAGTGCGGTGATGCGCGCCGCCGAAGCATCCGGGAGGCGGCCATGACCCTTTCCCGCCGCACCCTTCTCCTTGAGGGCGGCGCCCTCCTGGTGAGTTTCGCGTTGCCCAAGCGCGGCCGCGCGGAGACAGCCAAACTGCTCGACCCGAGCGAAGTCGATAGCTTCCTCGCCATCCACCCCGATGGCTCGGTCACCATCTACACCAGCAAGGTGGATGTCGGCACCGGCCTCGCCACCGCCATGCGCCAGATGGCCGCCGAAGAACTCGGGATTCCGGTGGAGCGCTTCACCGTGCTCGAAGGCGACACCGCCATGACGCCAGACCACGGCGGCACCGGCGGCTCGAGCGGCGTGCCGCGCGGCGCGGTCGAAATTCGCCAGGCGGCAGCCACCGCTCGCCAGGCACTGTTGAATCTCGCATCCGCCGAACTGAATCGGCCCGCGGCGGAACTCACGCTAGCCGAGGGTCAGGCGCGCCCAGTGTCGGGAGGCTCGGGCGTCAGCATCGCCTCCCTGATCGGCGGTAAGCGGCTGGCCCTCAAGATCGATCCCAAAGCGCCCCTGCGCAACCCTGCCGGCTACACGGTGGTCGGCAAACCGGTGCTGCGCGCCGACGTTCCCGCCAAGTGCATGGGCCGCCATGTGTACGTGCAGGATTTCCGCCTGCCCGGCATGCTGCACGGCCGCGTCATCCGTCCACCGGCCATCGGCGCGAAGCTGCTCTCGGTGGACGAATCGTCCATCCGTGCCATCCCCGATGTGCGCGTGGTGCGCATCGAGAGCTTTCTCGGCGTCGTCGCCAAGACCGAGTGGGCCGCCGTGCGCGCCGCCCGCGAACTCAAGGCCGCTTGGAGCGACTCGCAAACTCTCCCCGGCAGCGAAGGGCTCGACGCCTACGTCCGCCAGGGCACGATAGACCGCGACCAGACCGTGGTCAACCGCGGCGACCCCACGGCCGCGCTGCCCACCGCCGCCCGGCAGTTGTCGGCCACCTACTATTGGCCGTTCCAGAGCCACGCCTCGCTCGGTCCGTCCTGCTCCGTGGCCGATGTGCGTGAAGACGGCGTCACGGTCTGGACCTCCGCCCAGGGACCGCACGGCCTGCGCGGCGCGCTCGCCAAAATGTTCGCCATCCCGCTCGAACAGGTGCGCGTGGTTTACCTGGATGGCTCCGGTTCCTACGGCACCAACGGCAACGATGATGCCGCCGCAGATGCGCTCCTGCTCTCGCGCGCGGTGCGCCAGCCGGTCCGCGTGCAGTGGAGCCGCCAGGATGAGCACGGCTGGGATCCCAAGGGCCCGGCGCAATTGCTCGATCTCAAGGGCGGTCTCGATGCCGATGGCCGCATCGTCGCCTGGGAGACGCAGATGTGGATTCCCGGCGGCCCGCAGGGGGCGCGCGCCATGATCGGCCCCGAGGCCGCGGGCATCCCCCAAAACCACGGTCAGGGCGCAGGCCTCATGACCCAGAACGGCGACCCGCCCTACGCCGCGCCGCACGTCCGCGTCACCGCACATCTGCTCAAAGACACGCCGCTGCGTCTCTCCAACCTGCGCGCGCCCGGCAAAATCGCCAATGTCTTCGCCGTGGAAAGCTTCACCGATGAGATGGCTCATGCGGCCGGATTGGACACCCTTGCCTTCCGTATGCGCGGCCTCAGCGATCCGCGCGCGCTCGAGGTGCTGCGGCGCGCCACCACCATGATCGGCTGGCAGCAGCGGCCTTCTCCCAACCCTGCCGCGGCGCAGGGCGCCATACTCAACGGCCGCGGCGTAGCTTACGCGCGCTACAAACAAGCCGAGAACTATGTGGCGATCGCCATGGAGGTGGCCGTGGACCGCGCCTCGGGCAAGGTCGCCGTGCGCCGCGTTGCTTGCGCCCACGATTGCGGCCTCGTCGTGAACCCGGACGGCCTGCGCAATCAGGTGGAAGGCAACATCCTGCAGACGCTCAGCCGCGCCCTGCATGAAGAGGTGCAGTTCGACCATGCCCGCGTGACCAGCTTGAATTGGGCCGGCTATCCGATCCTCACTTTCCCGGAGGCGCCCGCCGTGGAAGTGTCGCTCATCGACCGGCCCGAATTGCCGCCGCTCGGCGCCGGCGAGGCCGCTTCCGCCCCTGTGGCCGGCGCGCTGGCCAACGCCATCTTCGATGCTACCGGCGTCCGGCTGCGGACCGTGCCCTTCTCCGCGGCGCGCGTACAAGCAGCACTCAAATCTTCTGGAGGTTAAATCTACGATGCGTTCATTCTGGAAACTCGCGGTGTGCTTTCTGATGGCGGGCTGGCTCTTCGCCCAGTCCGGCGACGAAGCCGCCGTTCGTCAAGTCGTGCAGAAGTACATGGACGCGCGGGATCGCAACGATCCCCACGCCATCGAGGCTCTCTTCACCGGCGACGCTGACCAACTGGTGTCGTCCGGTGAATGGCGCAAGGGACGCGCCGAGGTAGTGAAAGGCACCATGGCCAGTTCGCAGAGCTCGGGCGGCAAGCGGACCATCACGGTGACGTCGGTCCGCTTCCTCGCGCCCACGGTCGCCATTGCCGATGGCCACTACGACCTGACCGGCCTCGCCGGCGGCGCGACGCGCAACATGTGGACCTCGATTGTGGTCACGCACTCCGCGGATGGCTGGCGTATCGCCGCCATCCGAAACATGTTGCCGGCGAAGTAGAGTGAGTCAGTGCGCCGTAACCACTGGCAGCTGGCAAACCGCCACTGCCTGATTGTGGTACGGACAAAGCAATCCGGCCGGACCGGGCAACCCCGTCACAAACCAGGTGACCGGGTACTGCCCCGCCAGCTTCTCGAAATTGGCCAACTCAAAGTGCTTCCAGCCCTGTGTGCTCTCGACCTCGGCTTTCCACTCCTCGGCAAGCCCGGGAAAAAGCGACACCGCGCCGCTGTCCTTGACCGCATCGGCCAGCATGCTGCGTTCGGCAACCGCGCGAAAACCGTGCATGTCCTCGCCTGGGATCGACATGTAGCCCGGATCGAGGGCGAAGACGGCATCCTTGGGGGTGTTATCGCGGATCCAAAGAAACGCGGCGCTCCAGGAGTTCGCGGCGGCCGTGCCGGGCCACTCCACATGGGCACTGGCGGGATAGTCGCTCACCTGCTGAAGGCCCATCGCAACCCCCAGCGGAAGGAAGAGCGCCAGCCATCGCCAGACATGCTGGCGGAGCGTATATTCTCCCACCAGGCCGCCCAACATCAGGAAGAAGATCACGTAGATCAGGTGCAGCGACCTCATCGGCTGAAGGCGGGTGTAATTCTCCAGGCGAGCGGAGAACGTCAAAACGATGCCAGCCAGCGTGAACAGCACGCCGAAAAGCGTCAGGCTCAGGGCCGATGATCGGAACGCCGGCTTGGTGCCGCGGAGATCCGCTTTCGCGATCCATCCCAGCAGCACCAGGGGCGCCAGGACTCCGAGCCATTCATACCAGGCCCACTGCGAGACGAAAAAGTAGGTGCGGGAGAGCAGGGCTTCCCGCGCCGGGCCGCGAGCGGGCTGTAATTCGAACAGGAACGGGAAACCGGCAAGGTATGCCAAACCGGCCGCGGGGGCGTGTCCGGATCGAACGGCAACCCGCCGGGTTACCACGGCGAGGCATCCCACGAATACCGCGGCGTAGACACTCATCTGGGGATGAATCAAAGCCGTGAGCAGCCACCAGGCCGCGGCTTGCTTCCGCTGGCCGTTGGCCCAGCAGGCGATCGCAAAAATAGTCGCCGGTGTGGAAAGCGTGCGCGAAGTTACGTAAGGATCGGCGATCGCCAGCGCCGTGCCGGCTACTGGAACGGTGAGGAGCGCCGCCAGCAAGGCCACGCCTCCCCAGCGCGCGGACTCGTGCTCGAAGAAAGCGCAGAGGAGCCGCCACGAGGCCAGCATGAGCAAAAAGACGCCGGCCACGTGCCAGGCGAAAATCATCCAATCGACGGGCACGCGCGTGAGCCGCGCCGAACCGCCCACCAGCAGCGGCAAGACGGTCAGGCGGGCGTGGGACTGGAAAAACTCCCCTCCGAACGGATAGAGAGCCGGGTCGGCCGCCTGCTTGATGCCGGGCACGTAGATGGCGGCATCGTCGGCGCCCAAATGATAACCCTGGACCGACACGGCGAGGGCTGTGATCAGCAGCAGCCAGATGAAGGGAGTACGTGCCGGGCTAGAAGAGGACATCGAAATCGGCGGTGAAGTGCCTCCCCCTTTGACCGAAAAAGGACCCGTAGGCCGGGTCGGCGACATTGCCATGTACCGCCTCAGGATTGAAATGATCAGTCAGATTATAGCTGCTTACGGAGAGGCGGACCGTATATTTGGGGGTTATTCTGAAGTCTTTGGATATCCGCGAATCCACCGAGAGGAAAGCCGGGAACCGGCTCGCATAGGGCGCGCCCACCCAATTCTGGGCGGCGTCGGTCACGGCGTAAGGGAATCCGTTGCGGTATTCGATGAGCGGGGCAATGCGGAATCCCCAGGGCAATTGCACCAGGCCCCAAGCCAGAAACCGGTTCGGCAAATCGACCGGAAGATTGCCAAACTGGTTGTTGCGCAGAATGGGTGTTGCGAAGCTGCCCAGATAAGTGGAGAAATCGTTGAGGTCGCCGCGCGCCCGGCTGCGAACGTAGGAAAAAAATAACTGGCGCTTGTCGTTCCATCGCACGCGCACGGTGGCTTCCAATTGTCGATAGCGCGACTGACCAGTTCCCGTCAGCAGGTTCGATCCCACGCCCGTGACCGGATCGGGCGCCACGCGATTCATCGTCACCAACCCCGCCGACTGGCTCTGCAGGTAGCCGATCCTCAGTTTCACATGGGAGGAGAGAGCTTGCTCCACCTGCAGGCTGCCGGAGGCGCTGCGGGGCGAAAAATTGCCGGCGGTCTGTTCCCGAAAGACGAACGGGAAACGGGTAATGACCGTGCCCAACCTGTTTTCGTAAAGAAACGGTCCGGCCGAAACCTGGCCGGCGGCGTCGAAATACGAAACCGACTGGGCGGGGTAGCGATCAAAGGAATAAACATTGAGCGGCAGGCGGTCGTAGAACAGCCCGAAGCCGGCGCGGAAAACGGTTCCGGCGCGCGCCCCAGGCGACCAGGCCAGCCCGGCGCGCGGAGCCACCCGAAAACTCTCCGAGAGCTCTTGCGATTCGGTGCGGATTCCCAGATCCAAAGCCAGATTGGGCGACACCAGCCAGTGATCCTGGGCGAATACCGCCCCTTCGGTATCGCGCATTCGAAACGGCTGGCCGCCGCTAAAATCGATGCGTTCCAGGGGTTGTCCCGCGGCATTCACAATGTCGATCGTATCTTCGCGGACCTGCCCGGTGTCGCCGGTATGCGCCACATAAGCGCCCAACTTGACGGCATGCGTTCCGAGCCACTGGACCGTCGCCGAAGAAAACGTCGGGGCCCAACTGACCCTGGAGGCGCGCCGGTTCTGCCGGGCAAAGTAGCTTCCGCTGTTGCCCTGCGGTGCGATCCTGAATTCCTGTTGTCCCTGGCCCCATACGCGCGCATCGAAGCGCGTAGCCGAGAGAGTGTTGTCGAGGACGCCTCCGAAGATCGTCAGCTTATCGGCCACCGTTGCCGTGTAATTATGGGTGCTGGCTTCGGGGGTGGTCGCCTGCGGATTGAAGTAGTCCATGTTCACGAAGTCCAGGCGCTGCGGAGCGGCATGAAAGGTGGCAGTGACTAACTGCCGGCCCGATGCGATCCAATCCAGTTGCGCAAAGGAGTTGAAGCCCTCCTGCTTTTTCTGGTTGTGAGGAAAGGGGAGTTCGTACACTTCCGTCTTACGAATCTCGTAGTCGACCCCTTCGGAGAAATAGAGCTTGCCTTCAATCAGGGGGCCTTCCAGATTGAGCCGCGGGGTTGCGTCCCTCAGCCCGCGCACCTGATAACTGCGAATGCGGAAGTCGGGGAAGGGATCGTTCAATTCCCACTTCCAATGGTCTCCGCCGCGGCGCGTCTCCACCGATACGACGCCCGCCGTAAACCGGCCGTATTCCGCCAGGAATGGCGTCTGGTAGACATTCAACGTCTCGACGATGTCGATGGGCACGGTTAGCCCGAACTGTCCGGTGGCGGGATCGGTGACGTCGGCGGAATTCACTACCAGGGCGCTGCGATGCTCGCCGGCGGCGGAGATCACGAGTCCCCCTCCCGGCCGCCGGACCACGCCTGGCACCAGGGGCAGCGCATCCGCCACCGTGGCAGGCCGGCCCGGGAGTTCCTTCACGCTTTGCGGGGTCAACTGGCCGGGAGGCGAACCCTCCTGCTGCACGGAAGCCGCATTCTCCTTCACCTCGATGCTCTCCCGCCGCGACAGCGTAGGCACAAGAGTCAATTCGATCGAGATCAAGCCGGCTCCGGTCAGATCCAGATCGTTCTTTCGGGTTGGTTCGAAGCCGCTTTTGACCGTCACCAGGTCATAGCGGGCCGGCTTCACATCCTGGAAATGCGCGTGGCCATCCGGACCGGTCTGGGCGGCGTAGAGCACGCTCGTGCCGATCTGGAGTTGCACTTGCACCCCGGAGACAGGCTGACTCCGTGTGTCCGCGGTGGTGATGTCGAGATTGGCGGCCAGGGCTGCTCCGGCAAAGCAACACGTTTGCAGGAGGGCAAACCCCGCCCCACGCCATCCGCTAAGACGTATCACGCGTACTCGAGTATTGACCGGCCGCACCTGCGGAGCGGGCCAATGCACAATTCATGTTAAATCAGTTGGACGGCGTGTCTATTCCGGCGGGTTTCCTAAAACTGCGTGGGGAACTCGGGGATCACATTCCGCGGCGGCGGACGAGCCACGGTTCGATGGCGCCGGGATCTTCAAAGATGTCCTTCTCGAGATCCTGCACCTGGCTGTCGAGGATGACACGCTCGATGGCCGCGCCCAGCGATTCGTCGCCGGTCTCGGCTCGCTTCTTCTCGATGAGGGCCAGAATCGCCTCGCCGAGGGCCATACGGTCTGCCGTGCTGCTCATACCGTATCCTCCTGATCGATAAGACGCATTTGGCGCGTGAAAGTTTCGCAAAGTACCGAGGGGCGCAACGTTGCCACGGTAGATATGCCGCTCGCACGCTGCACTCCGCAGTGTTACGCTAGGCCTCGGAGGAGAACCGTAATGCGTCGAATCGTCCCACTCGCTATTGCTATCATCACCATGGCCTCGGCCCAGGTGCCCAGAAACCGCGCACCGTATGCCAACGAACAATGGGTGAAACTGTTCAACGGGAAAGATCTCACGGGATGGGTCCCGGTGGGCCACGAGAAGTGGGTCGTCGAGGACGGCACCATCCACGGCCAGGGTATCACCAAGGAATACGGGTACCTGCGGACTGATAAGAAGTATAAGGATTTCTGGCTCTCCATCCGGTTCAAATGCGAAGACGATGGCAACAGCGGCGTCTACTTCCACACCGAGTTCAAGCCGGGCACGGTGGACGTGGCCACTGGGATGCAATTCGAAATCGATCGCACCCTGAACCACCATAACGGCGGGCTGTACGGCGACGGCCGGGGCTGGATTGCCTGGCCCTCGCCCGAGTACGAACAGGTGTTACGGCCCACCGATTGGAACGAATTCCTCCTTAAGGTGGAAAACAACCACATGATGGCGGTTCTCAACGGCATCGCGATCATCGATTTCACCGACCCCACCCCGAAGTCATTCGACGGATACATCGCGCTCCAGTTGCACTCCGGCGGCGAAGGCAATATGCGCTTCAAGGATATTTACATCCGCGACATGTCCGTGCGATGACCAGCCGTGAAGAGGCGGTTGCACGGGGATTGCAGTTCATCTTTGAACATTCGCTCGCCAGCGCCCATTTCGACGATTGGGCGGGCGACTACATGTGGTGCTTCTTTTGCATTTCGCGCACCGCCAGCGACCCGCAGCTTCGCCGGCGCGCGCTGGAAATGGGCGCGGAATCGGCGCGCCGCTGGTACGCGCAGGAGACGGCCCTGCCTGCGCTGGCCAATGCCGGCGAGGTGGCCTACTATATTTCGCTGATGGATGTGGCGCGCCGCCTGGGGGTAGAGGAACCTCGCCTGCGCGAGCACGTGGGCCGGAGGTACGGCCAGTTCACAGCCCGCGACTACCTGGGCTTCGACCCGGCAGTGGAGCCGCCGCCGGACGACCTGCCGGCCGCGTGCGGTGAGTGCGAAACCCAATCGCCGCGCGGCAGCCTCCATTGCGTCCAGTGCGGCGCCGATCTCGAGATCCGCTCCCGCTATGACGTCTGGTGCGACGCGTTGGTACTGACCTATACCTCGGATGGCTTCGGCATGCCGCTGGGTGCGCCGCACTCTGCGGTAGTGTGCTGCGCTCCGGCTATGCGGCCTTATCCATTTTCCGATGGCGCCGCGGGGCCGGAGTTCCACGATGTGGTATACGCGATCACTCACCTGATCTACACGTTGAATGACTACAGCCGTTACCGCCTGCGGCCGGAGTGGCTCCCCTGCGAATTCGAGTATCTGCGCGCCCATCTCCAGCGGCCGATCGACGCGGAAGACCCCGAATTGTTGGGCGAGTTTCTAGACTGCCTCCGCGCCTTCGGCCTGACCGATGCCGACCCGGGCATTGCCGGCGGCGTGGATTACTTGCTGGCCCACCAAAACGCCGACGGCAGTTGGGGCGATATTCACGGGGCCGACGTACACAAGCGCTACCACACCACGTGGACCGCCATCGACGCGTTGCGCGAGTATCGGTGGGAAGAGTTCGCGGAGATGCCGGACACGATCAGGCGGTTATTGGTAACCTGAGTTCTCCATGGATTCATTCCGACTGATCACCCTGGACCCGGGCCACTTTCACGCCGCGCTGATCCAGAAATCGATGTATGCCGGCGTCTCCAAGCGCGTCGCAGTTTACGCGCCCCTGGGGCCGGACCTCATCGAACATCTGAACCGCATCGCGCGCTTCAATCTGCGCGGCCAGGACCCCACCTCATGGGAGCTCAACGTACAGACCGGGCCGGATTTTCTGGAACGCATGCTGGCCGATTCTCCCGGAAACATCGTGGTGCTCTCGGGCCGCAACCGCGCCAAGATCGGCCGCATCCGCGCAGCGCTCAATTCCGGTCTGCACGTGCTCGCCGACAAGCCGTGGATCATCGGCCCGGAAGATCTGCCGGAACTCGACGCCGCGCTGAGCACGGCCGCACGTCAGGGCGTGGTGGCCTACGACATCATGACCGAGCGCTTCGAAATCACCTCGATTCTGCAGCGCGAACTGGTCAACGACGCCGGCGTGTTCGGCGAAATTCTGCCGGGATCGCCCCAAGAGCCCGCCGTCTACATGGAGAGCGTGCACCACATCCTGAAGCTGGTGGCCGGCGTGCCGAACCTGCGGCCGGTCTGGTTCTTCGACGTCGGCGAACAGGGGGAAGCGCTGGCCGACGTGGGCACCCATCTGGTGGATCTGGTGCAGTGGACGCTATTTCCCGAAACCGCCATCGACTATCGCGCCGAGATCCGCATACTGGCTGCCAGCCGATGGCCCACCAGCATCAACCCCGGGCAGTTCCGCCAGGTGACAGGCGTGGTCGGCGAAGGGCTCGACTATTACTGCAACACCAGCGTGACTTATGCGCTGCGCGGTGTTCACACCAGGTTAGACGTGCTGTGGCGGTGGGAAGCGCCGGAAGGCACGGGCGATACACACCTCGCGGTTTATCGTGGCTCCAAATCGCGGGTTGAGGTAAGGCAGGGACAGAACGAGAACTACCGCCCGGAACTGTACGTGGCGCCGAACCGCCCGGGCGTCGCCGGCGCGCTGCGCAGCAAGGTTGCGACGCTGGCCCATCAGTATCCAGGCATTGAGCTCGATGAGCGGGGCGAGCAGTTTCGGGTCATCATCCCCGACCCATATCGCGTGGGCCACGAAGCTCACTTTGCGCAGGTGACCAACCAGTTCTTCGAGTATCTCAGACACCCCGAGACTTTTCCGGCTTGGGAAAACCCCAACATGCTGGCGAAATACTATGTGAGCACCAAGGGTGTGGAACTGAGCCGGGCGGGCGCCTGAGAACTGGATCTGGTGTTTCAGCTCCGCAACTGCTAAATTGATTGTGGAGGAGGGACGGTATGCGCCAGCTCGTCCTGTTATCCGCCCTCGCCTGCGCTGCCGCATCCCTGGCCGCGCAGGATGATCCGGTCACCGGCCAGTACATGGAAGACCGGTCGAGTCGCGTCTACGGATGCCCTTGCGAGTGGTCCAGCGAATCCGTAAATAGTGGGTTCGAAGCCATCCTCGCCTGGACCATTCAGTCCGGCCAGTTCCGCAGAGCGAATCTCGCCGGGCTGCGCCTGGTGGCTGTTTTGGTTTCCAGTGTGAACCTCGGTGCGCCCGGGTCGCTGCGCCGTTCTACGGTCTTCATCGACGATGCGGCGCGCGCTTCGCAGCGGCGGGCTGGGGAAGCTTGGCTGCGATCGCGGTATGGCGATGTCCTGGGCCGTGTTCTGGGCGTTCACGTCGCGCCAATGGAATTAGGCTTCGCCGCGGACTCGGTCAGCGTCACGGTCTTCGACGTCCTCCGCGTCAAAATGCGCCGGGCTCGCTTCGCCGACGACACGCAGCCGTGGGGCTCGCTGCTCTACGAGCCATTCACCAAGCTGGTTTCGTCCAACCTGGGGACGACACTCGAAAGCGAGTACCGGGGCCCGGATCTGCGGATCCGCTGGGTCCGGGAGGGGAACGGGATTACCGGGTACTACGGCACTTTTGTGATCCCCTGATGCTCCATGCCGGGGCAAAAGAGGCGTCTAGCGGAGTGACCCTGCACAACCGAATCGTGGTCTCGCCCATGTGCCACTATTTGATGGAGGCGACGCGGTGGAGGCGCGCGGCCGGTTTGCGCCGCGCGATACCGGTTTCTGGACCGGCGGGACGGGAACCCGAAGCCGTTCCACTGGAAAACCACCACGACCGGGATTCTGCACCAGGGGAAGCGCGCCTGGAATTCCTGGGTCGACCGCTACCGAGCCAAGAAACCCTCGGCCGCCCTGAACCGCATCGAACGCCACTAAGCAGCTACCCAAACCATCCCCCCGCCGTGCCGACTTGAGGTCAGTCCAGACCCCATTGGCAAGATTGCCAAGCTGGTCTGCCGCGCGCACAGCCCATCGCCCTCTGCGCCTCGCCGCAGGACCTCTGACCCAGGACACTAGCACCTGGCTCGGCCTAACTCTCCAGAATCACGTGCGCCATTCCCATTTCCGAGGTGTGGGTTAACGACAGAGCCACGTTCCGGACGCCGAGTTTATCGGCAATCTTGGCGGCCACCCCGTGCAGAACCAAGGTGGGCTTTCCGGATGGCAGGTTAGCAACTTCGAAATCCTGCCAGGTCACGCCGTGACGCCAGCCCGTGCCAATGGCCTTCATCCCAGCCTCCTTGGCGGCGAAACGGGCCGCGTAGCGTTCGTACTTGTTGGCCTTGCGCTCCACGTACGCGATCTCCGCGGCAGTATAGATGCGGCCGATAAACCTGGCGCCGAAGCGCTCCACGGAGGCCCGGATGCGTTGCACCTCGGCCAGATCGACGCCGGTTCCCACGATCATTTCAGTTCCGCTCCCGTAGTCGTGATGGTAAGGCGGCCATGCTTTACCCCCTTGGTGCTGATCAACACATCCGCCACTTTCCGCACCACTGCCGACTTGCCTCGGACCACCAGCACCTCGAGGCAATTGTCGTGGTCTAGGTGAACGTGCAGCGTGGAGAGAATCGAATGGTGGAAATCGTGTTGGATGCCGGTCAGCTTTTCGTTGAGCAAGCGGACGTGATGATCGTAAACCAGGGTGACCGTCCCCACCACCTGGCTATCGGGCGATTCCCAGGTTTTCTCGACCAGCTCGTCGCGGATGAGATCGCGAAAAGCCTCGGAGCGATTGGTGTAGCCTCTCTGACCGATCAAGCGGTCGAATTTATCCAGCAGTTCGGAATCGATGGCGACACCGATCCGGCTAAGCCCGCTCATGCGTACACATGGTAGCACCTCAGGAGACCAGTGGCACGATTCTGGAGATCGTGCTACCTTGAAAGCGGCCGTGCATATACCCGATGGATTCTTATCAACGCCTGTCTGGACCACGCTGGACGCCGTGGCCGCGCCCACCGTGGTGCTGATCGTCCGGCGGGCACAGGCCGGGTTCGAGGAATCCAAGGTGCCGCTGTTGGGCGTGATGGGAGCGTTCGTGTTCGCGGCACAAATGATCAACTTCCCGGTGGGGATCGGCACCAGCGGGCACCTGGTGGGCGCCGCGCTGCTGGCCTGTACCCTGGGCCCGGCGGCGGCGAGCGTAGTGATGGCGGCGATCCTCGCGATTCAGGCGCTGGTCTTTCAGGATGGCGGAATCCTCGCGCTGGGTGCCAACATGCTGAACATGGCGGTAGCGGGCGTTTTTGCAGGCTATCTGCCGTTTCACCTTTGGGGCAACAGCCGTGGGCGCCGGCTGGCCATTTTTTCCAGCGGAGCCCTGTCGCTATTGGCAAGCGCGGTGCTGGCGCTGTCGGAACTCCTGATCTCGGGCGTCAGGATGCCGGGTTCCGTGCTGGGCGTTTCGCTGGGACTGTTCGCCGTCTCGGCGCTCCTGGAAGGCGCAATTACGCTGGCCGTGATCGAGGCGCTGGAGAAAATCCAACCCGGCTTCGTGCGCAGACCGGTGGCCGGAAAATCGCTCGCATTTGGCGCCATCGCCCTGATGGCGGTGCTGCTGGCGGGAGTAGGTGTGCTCTTGGCCGCCACCACTCCGGATGGAATCCAAAAACTGGGGCTCGAAACAGGCATCGCCGGCCGAGGCCACGCGTTGATCTCAACGCCCTTGAGCGGGTACGAAGTCTCGTTTCTGCGGGCCGAGTGGCCGCGCAAAGCGGGCGCAGGGTTGGCCGGCCTGGGCTTGATCTATGGCGCGTGCGCGCTGATCGGCCGCGGCCGCCGGAAATAGGAGCTTCCGTTGCATCACGTCGTTCTGGAACGCTGGAGCCGCGGCGCCAGCCCAATTCACCGGAGGGATCCGCGCGCCAAACTGGCGGCCTTGCTGGTTTTTCTGGTAGTGCTGGCGACCGCGCAACAGTCGCTGCCGGCCGTGGCTCTGGCGCTGTTCGTTTTACTCGCGGGCGCGCTGCTCTGGGCCCGGCTGCCTTTGATGGGTGCGCTGATCCGCGCCGGCATCGTGCTCCCGTTCACCTTGGTATTCGCGGCTATTGCCTGGATGTCGGGCGACCCGGCGCGTGGGCTGGCGCTGCTGCTGAAGAGCTACCTTTCGGCCCTGGCCGTGCTGCTGGTCGTATCCACCACGGCTTTGCCAGTCCTGTTGCGGGGCCTCGAAATGACTGGCGCCCCGCGCTTCCTGCTCATGGTGGCGCAATTCCTCTACCGGTACCTTTTTGTGATTTCCGAGGAGGCCCAGCACATGGCCAAGGCCGCTGCTTCGCGTGGCGCCTCGGTTCGGGGTCTGACCGGCCACGGCGCCCGGTTCCGCGCCGCCGCGGGCGCACTGGCGGTGCTCTTCGCCCGCTCGTATAGCCGCGCCGAAGAGGTCCACCGCGCCATGATGTCGCGGGGTTTCCTGGGCCACTTTGAACCCCTGTTCGCTCCGCAGTTTCAGAAGAGCGACGCCGTCTTCGCCATCCTGGCATCGCTGGCGCCGGTGCTGGTCCGGCTGGCCGTGGAAAGGACCGTCTGATGCCGCCGCTGATTGAAGTGCGCGACCTCCGATTTCAGTATGAGGATGGCACTCGCGCCCTGCAGGGCGTCAACTTCCGCCTGCAACCGGGCGAGACGGTGGCTTTATTAGGCGCCAACGGCAGCGGCAAAACCACCTTCGTGCTTCACCTCAACGGACTGTTATCTGGCCAGGGCAGCATCGCTGTCTGCGGCATGGCCGTGGAACCACGGAACTACGCCGCCATTCGGAGAAAGATCGGCTTGGTTTTTCAGGACTCGGATAGCCAGCTCTTCATGCCGACGGTGATCGAAGACGTCGCCTTCGGACCTCTAAATCACGGGCTGAGCCCGCACGACGCCATCCATCGGGCTACCGCCGCCCTGGAGCGCGTCGGCATGCCGGCGGCCGCGGACAAAGCGCCGTATCACCTCAGCGCTGGTGAGAAGAAACGGGTCGCAATCGCCGGAATCCTCGCCATGGATCCGGAAATTCTGGTCCTGGACGAGCCCACGACATCTCTTGACCCAATCGGACAACGCGCGCTGTCGGAGCTTCTGGCGAACTTACCGCAAGCAAAGATCCTGGTAACTCACGATATTCCATTCGCCCGTGCCATCTGTACGCGGGCGGTCTTTTTCCAAAACGGAACGATTGCGGCCGAGGGCTCGGTGGAAGAACTCGTGATTCGTTTCGGCTGGGACTTTGCAGTCGAGCAGACTAAGTCGAGCCTGTGACGCCAGCGCTATCCCCGAGCGGCATGTTCCTTGCGTCTGCGATATTCCTTCCAGCGCTTGCGCTGCGCAGCAGCGATACGCCCCCGTGCCGCGGCGCTGAGTGCCCGCTGGGCCGGTGCGGCCAATCCGGTGGCGGCGCCAGGACTGGTCTGCTTTCCGCCGAGAAGAGAACGGATCTGGCGAATCTTATCTTCTAGATTGTGTCTTTCGACTTCATAACCGACCAACGCCATCTGTAGGATCGACGGATCGCTTGCTTGTTTGGCCTTTGCCATGCAATTTACCCCGAATTAATGTAACATGACATGGAAGTGTTACCGTCCCATCTAGTAATGGAACTAAAATGCGCCTGGTCATTCAAAGAGTCAGTGAAGCGAGTGTGACGGTGGACGGCAGTACCGCCGGATCTATACGTACCGGGTTACTTATTCTCTTGGGGGTATCTAAAGAGGACACGGCTGCCGATGCAGACTACCTGATAGACAAAGTCCTGGGACTTAGGATTTTTCCAGACGCGGCTGGAAAAATGAACCGCAACGTGGAAGAAGCGCAAGGCGGGCTCCTGATTGTGTCTCAATTCACACTATACGGGGATGCCCGTAAGGGCCGGCGTCCCAGCTTCGATCAGGCCGCCCCGCCGGAGCTGGCACAATCGCTCTATGAGTACTTCGTGAAGAACGCCCGGCAGCGAGGCTCCGTCCCCGTCGAAACAGGGGTTTTTCAAGCGTCGATGGACGTGAGATTACTAAACCGAGGTCCTGTTACTATTTTGATTGATTCCGCCGATCGAAAACGATGACTTACCCGGGCGAGGGCAGTCTCAAGCCGCGACTCTCTCAGTGCCCGGCCAGAGCCTGTAGCAGCCGTTGCGCCCGGGCAAATTGCGGATCGGCTTGGGGAATCGCTTGCAGGAGTTTGCGGGCTTCGTCGAGTCTGCCCTGCTGGGCGTAAGCGTAGGCCAGGAAATACTGAGCCGGAATCTCGCTGTCGAGCTTGAGACTGCCCTCCAGTGCCCCAGCAGCGGTAACCGGGTCGCCCGCCAGAAGGTAAAAGCGGCCGGCGCCGAGCTGCTGTTCGGCATCGTCGGAGTTGAGTTGGGCGCGCGCGCGGAAGAGTTGCTTGGCCCGCTCGAACCGGACGCCGTCTTCGCCGGGCAGTTGGCCGATCCCCTGACTCACGAGCCAGACCGCGGCCGCGATGCGCACCGTGGCGGATCGGTCGCCGAGCGAACCGGTCATCGCGGCAGTGGCTGCCTGACGGTCGTCGGCGTCCGGATTCAGGCGCAGCGCGGCAACCACTCGAACCGCCGGCTCGGGGTCGGCCAGCGCACCCTTCAGGGCCGTGAATACCCGCGGGTCTTTGGAGAATCGGCTGAGGTGGCCTGCCGCGTTGGAGCGCACCAGCGGACCTTCGGACGGCTTGGCCAGGATCTCGAGCAGCTTCGGAATGGCGTTGGCATCGCCTGCCCGCGCCAGGGCGAACGCGTCGGCCCGCAGCATCAGCTTCTGGCGCGAGGCCTTGCCGTACCACCGGTTCATCTGCTCGAGCGACCACTGGGCATCGCGGTCCCTGTGGCATCCGTTGCAGGCATTCGGAATCCCATGCCGAATGGTGTTCTCCGGGACCGGAATGCTCATGGAGTGGTCGCGGATTTCCGCCTTGATGCTGAGCACCGTGCGCGGCATGTGGCACTCGACGCAGGCACTGCCCGCGCTCGCTTCGACGTGGTGGGTGTGGGCCGGCACGGCTTTGCCGACCGCTTCATGGCAGCGCGTGCAAAGCGCGGTGGCGTCAGGGCGAAGCTGCGGGTTGCGTTCGATTTCGGTCTCGTGCGCGTTGATGTGGCAGGCCACGCAGGTGACCCCGCCCTTCAGGAAACACTCGCTTTGCCAGAGGCCAAACGCGTCGTTCGAAAAGCGCCGCGTGCGGCCGTCGGGCCAGTAGGCCGGGTCTTTGTCCGCGGGCTGGTTGTACTCCAGGATGGGAAGGAAAAAATCGTAGTAGTCGGAGCCCGCCGTGAAACCGTTGACGTAGATGTCGCGGAAGGAATGGCACTGGCCGCATACCATCGTGTTGCGAGTGGCATCGAGCCGCGTCTGCAGCACGATATCGCGCGCGGGGCCTTGCGGGGGCTTGGCCGCGCTGTACTGGGCCACGTGGCCGGCGCCAGGTCCGTGGCAGCGCTCGCAGTTGGTGCCGAAATCGAGCCACGTGGTTTTGTACTCGCCCGCCGCCGCATCGAAGTTCTTTTCCTCCTGGCTGACGTGGCAACCGTAACAGCCTTTGTTCCACACCTGGACAATAACGCCCGTGGTTTCGTCGGGGTCGGCGATGTCGAGGTTGTGGAACCAGTCCTTGCGCAGGATGTCCCAACTGGGCGGGAGCACGATGACGCGGCCGTCCGGCAGCGTGGTCAGGTAGTGCTGGATGCGGCGGTTGCCGAGGGTGTAATCGACGCGGTGCTCTTGCGGCTTGCCGGTCAGGTAGCTCTCGGTGATGTACCAGGCGCCGTCGCGCTGCAGCACCCGGTAGGGGGCGCCGCGCAGTTGAATCGGGCCGCGGGTGAAGTCGCCCTTGACGCCGGCGGCGCTGGCCGGCTGCACCATCTTGCTGTGCCGGGATTGCGACCACCTGCGCTGCTGTTCGGCGTGGCACTTGCCGCAAGCCGCGGCGCCGGCAAAGGGCGAACTCGTGGCGGCCTGCGCGGATACCGCGGCCGCCAACACGACCAGCAACGAGGGGCCCCAATTCATACCAAGTTTTATCAGGTTATCACGGCTGGGGAGACAGATCGACATCCGCGTAGAGATCGGCCATGCTGAGTTTGCAGCCCACGGACAGCAGGTCGAGGGAGGCTTCAGAGTTGCTGGTGGAGGTGAGAAGCCACCGCCGGGCTGGCGAGTGCGGTGGTCGACGTGGATTCGGTCGCACGCCACCTCCAGATACTCCTGGAACGACTCGCAGCGTATCCTGCTGTTCGTCCAGGAACGTGCGCTCTCCGCAGACAGCCTATACTTCACCACGTTCAACAAGACCGACGAAGCTCGGCCACAAGATTTACAACTAGTTGGTTGTGAGGCTCCCTTGCGCCCGCCATGGCGAACATTTCGCCCCCGTAATATTCGCTCCTGTATTCGGCCTGGCGCTCGATTTCCAAATATTGTTCCGGAGTCAGATATGTTGCCGGCTGGGTGGACATCGGAGCCTCTCATGATCACCTGACCGCGCCGTACCCGACTAGAATCGAATGTGATGCTCTCTGTCCTCCAGGCCGTGAAAGTCGCCAAACACTACGGCGGCGTGTGCGCGCTCAAGAACGCTCACTTCGAGCTGCGCGCCGGTGAGGTGCACGCCCTGATCGGCGAAAACGGCGCGGGCAAAAGCACGCTCGCCCGCATTCTCGCGGGCTCCACCATCGCGGACGCTGCCAATATCGTGATTGACGGACGGACCGTCACGGTGCAGAGCCCGCTGGATGCGCAGCGGCTTGGCATCGGGATGATCTACCAGGAACTCGACCTGTTTCCCAGCCTGACGGTGGGCGAAAATCTGGTGATCGGCAACCTGCATTTCCGCGAGCGAACGCTGGTCAGCCCCCGTCATATCGAGACTTTCTGCCGGCCCTTCCTGGAACGCGTGGGGCTGGCCTGCGGAGTGCGCGCCAAAGTGGGCGCACTGCCGATCGGACAGCAACAACTGGTGGCCATCGCGCGCGCGCTCAGCATGGATGCGCGCATTCTTCTGATGGACGAGCCCACCAGTTCGCTCTTCGACGACGCCGTGGAACGGATGTTCGGGCTGATCGGCCAACTGAAGAGCGCCGGCGTGGCCATTGTTTATGTCTCCCACAAGATGGACGAGATCTTCCGCATCTGCGACCGGGCCACCGTGCTGCGCGACGGCGAGACCATCGGGACCGTCGAAATTGCAACGGCCAGGGTGGATGAGTTGATCCGCATGATGGTAGGCCGCGACCTGAAGATCGCGGCCCGGCCGCGCCGCGCCGGCCTGGGCGAACTGGTGCTCCGGGTCGACGGTCTGACCACAGCCAAACTGCGCGGCATCTCGTTCGCGTTGCGGCGCGGTGAAGTCCTGGGCGTGGCCGGACTGGTGGGCGCGGGCCGAAGCGAATTGGGCGCGGCGCTGTTCGGCATGGACCGCATTCAGGGCGGCGCCATCCATGTGAGCGGCAGCATCGGCCTGCTCCCCGAAGACCGGAGGCTCCAGGGACTGATGATGCGCATGAGCGTGCTCGAAAACAGCACCATGGCGGTGCTGCCCCGAATGCAGCGGCTCGGCTTCCTCCGCCCCGCCGAGGAACGCCGCGCCTTGCAGCCTCTGGCGCTCCGGTTGGCCCTGCACTGCGACTCCGCCGCCCAGACCGTCATGGAGCTGAGCGGCGGCAACCAGCAGAAAGTCCTGCTGGCACGCTGGCTGCTGCGCGATCCCGATGTCCTGTTTCTGGACGACCCCACCCGTGGAATCGACGTGGCAGCCAAGCAGGACGTCTATCGCATTGTCGACGAGTTGGCTGCCGCGGGTAAGGGCGTGATCCTGGTCAGCTCGGAACTGCCGGAGTTGCTGCGCTGCTGTGACCGCATCATGGTGCTCAGCGGCGGCCGGCTGACCGCGATATATGATGCTAGGGTGGCAACTCAGGAAAAGATCATGGCGGCGGCGACCACCCCCGAATTCGCAGAGGCCCGGCCTTGATCCCTCTGGTCCGCAGGCTTGCCGGAGCGCAGCGTGGGGCCGCCTTCGCCGGCATCGTCGTTCTGGCCATCCTCATCAGCCCGGTGGCGGCCGACGGTTCGCGCGTCTTCCTGCAGATGGGCAACCTGACCGACATCCTCCGGCAGGTTTCCCTGATCGGCATTATCGCGCTGGCGATGACATACGTGATCCTCACCGCGGGCATCGATTTGAGCGTCGGCAGCATCCTGGCGCTAGCGACAGCGCTGGTGGCGATGGCCCTGACGCGCGCCTGGCAATCGGCCTCCTACGGCTGGCACATCCTGCTGGCGATAGCCGTGGCGGTGGCGGCCTCGGCGCTGGTGGGCACGCTGAACGGCCTGGTCATCGCCACCACGCGCATCCAGCCCTTCATCGTCACCCTGGCCGCCATGATCGGGGTGCGCGGCCTGGCGAAGTGGCTCACCGACAATCAGAACATCGATATCGGATTCGGCCGCGACGTGGCCGCCGAGTTCGCCGCGGTCTTTCGCGAAAAGGCCATCGTCATCGGCGCTTATGCGGCGGGCGCAGTTCTGTTCTGGCTGATGCTGGCGCGCACCGTGTTCGGCCGGCACGTGCGCGCCATCGGCGATAACGAGAGGGCCGCGGAATACGCCGGCCTGCCCATCCGGCGCACGAAGATATGGGTATACACGCTCTCCGGTCTGCTCTCGGGACTGGCCGGCGTGCTGTACGCGGCCGAGAATCACCAGGGCAACCCGAACGCCGGGGTGGCCTACGAACTCGACGCCATCGCGGCGGTGGTAATCGGCGGTACCCGGCTCTCTGGCGGACAGGGTGGAATTTCCGGTACCATCGTGGGCACGCTGTTCATGGGCGTACTAACCAACATGCTGCGCCTGAACAACGTCGATAGCAATGTGGAGATGATGATCAAAGCCGTGATCATCGTGCTGGCGGTCGCGGTCCAAAAAGTGGGGTAGGCCGGGGTGCCCTCTAAGCCGCCTGCCTGGATGATTCTATGAGAACTCTAAACATAGTGGTTGCCTTGCTATTCGCTTCCTGCAGCAGCAGCCACAAACCGCAACTGGTTGTCGCCTTCAGCCAGGCCAACAACGCGGAGCCTTACCGCGCTTCGCAAAACGCCTTCATGGCGAAACTCTTCGCCCGGTATCCGGACGTGAAACTGGTGATCGCCGACGCACAGCAGGACAACAGCAAGCAGGTGGCTCAGGTGGAAACGTTCATCCGCCAGAAGCCGGCTCTGTTGATTGTGGCACCTAACGAAAGGGCTGCGCTCACCGCCGTGATGGCGCAGGCCGTGCAAGCCGGCATCCCGGTCATCTGCCTGGAGCGCGACATCCTGCAACCGAACTACACGTCGTACGTACACAGCGACAATTTGGCGATCGGCCGTCTGGCGGGCCAGTTCATCGTGGACCAGTTGACCAGGAAGTACGGCAAGCCGAAAGGAAAAGTAGTCGCGATGCGCGGGCTGCTAGGCGTGGAGGGCGAGATCAACCGCGACCGCGGCGCCCGCGAGGTCCTCGACAAGTACCCGGAGATCCGGATCGTCGCCGACCCGGTAGCCGACTGGATCCAGGCCAAGGCCAAGGATCGGATGACCGAGGTGCTGCGCACCCAGTCGCAGGTCGACGTGGTGTACGGGCATAACGACCCGATGGCCATTGGCGCTTACCTGGCTGCCAAGGAACTGGGCCGCGAGAAAGAAATGATCTTCGTCGGTGTGGACGGATTGGGCGGACCGGCCGGCGGAATCAAGAAGGTGATGGACGGCATCCTGGCGGCGACCTTCGTTTACCCGCTGTGCGTGGATAGGAGCGTCGAAATCGCGGATAGAATCCTGCACCAGCCCGGATTCAAGCCGGACAAGGAATACGTGCTGGAATCGGTAATGGTGACCCCGGACAACGCGGCGCAGATGTACGAGAAATTCACCGTGCCGTAGTTCGTCTTGCCATGAGAGGCTGTTCGACACCGCGGTGCCGGCTGGCTTCTCCGGTTCCAACCTCAGCGAGTATCACATCGAGTCGGCCATCGCGTCGATTCACGCGATCGCTCGCCAGCAAAGCCAGGGTCCCGGGCGTGGACCCGGAGAGATCCATGCGATCACGGATAGCAAGCGACTCTCTGGCTACCGCTCTCGACCTTCGGAGCGCGAGCCATCAGACCGCGTGCGACCACTTCCCAGCACCGCTACTCTGGCGCGCAACCCGATGGAGCGCCGATTCCTCGATCAGCGCGTCGGCGCGTGCGAGCGAGCGGGAGGATTGTCCGCAGCGTTTCGTGGCCTCGCCTCCCCAATCCATGCCAGACGCGTGCCGCCGGCGCCCTCGTGAATCAACCGGCCGAGTGCATGGATATCCGGCGCACACTGGAAAGCCTCCACCCGCCTCCCCCTTACGTCACGCGTCGCCTACTTCGAGAGGGCTGTCGTGTGGTGGGCAAGGGCGCTGTACAGGAGGCCGAAGAGGACGCCGGCGACGGCGCCATCCACCAAACCGTAGAGTGTGCCAAGCAAGACGCGTCCCAATGTGGGCGCTATATCAGCGCCCGGGTAGACCGAACTCATCATTTGCAGAAATGCTCCGCCGTAAGAGGGCACCGCCATGTGAACCATACCTACGAACAGCATGGCGGATCCCCACAGTAGGGAAGCACTAAGTGTAATCGCTCTGAGTGAAATTCTCATATTTCCTCGCTTCAAAATCATAGATGCAACTCGAATTTCGAAAGGGTACCCTGTCCGCCCAAAATACTGGCTCGACAGGATGCCCGTCTGGCTCGCCTGAACGTCCAAAAGCATGGAGGGAGAAAGAGACATGAACATAAAACTCAAAGCGCTTCTTTTCAGTAGTTATGTGTCCGTCGCTATGGTTGCCTTTGCCGTTCCGGCCAGGGCGGCCGCGGCTCACGAATGCGTTGCCGCCAAGCCCACCGCCGCCTCGTACACGTGGGATTTTAAGGGCGAGGCCAACACCATCTTTCAAGCTGTTCAAGCCGATGCCGAGCAGGCGGTCAATCACGCCGATATGTTGCAGAGTTTCGCCCAGGATCCAGGCTTCAGCTGGCAGACCCACCAGAACGAACTGCTCGCCCTCAAGGCGGAAATCAACGACATCGGTGACAAACTGTGCCGGCTCGAAACCATACGCCGGGCCGTCACCCCATGGCAGCAGGCGGAGATTGACAGAATCGCGACCGCCGCCCGGCTCATGGCGGACAACACGCAAGACGCCATTCGCTTTGGCAACGACCACCAAGCGGATTTTTGGCTTCCCGCATACCAGAAGTACACGAACAACCTCTACGATCAGGCCAGGTCGCTGGCAAACTCCGTCGGAAATGCGGTCGCTTATGCGCGTGTATCGAGGGAGTCCCGGGATTTGGAGCGCAAGTTGGGAATGCGCAAATCATCGTAGGCTGCCAATCAGTGGGGTGGCCGAACTGACCAGCCCACTGTGATCCGAGGTTAGCAGTTAGTGATTTGGAGGTAACTCATGAAGAAACTTACTATCTCAGCTCTTTGTGGCGCAGTATTTGCGGTGCTGTTGGCGATCCCGGCGGTTGCGGCTGCCAAAGCCTCTGCGATCCGGAAGTCCTGGCCGCCGGAGACAATGTCCGGCAAGATCGCCACGGTCGAACCCGATCGGAAGCTGTTGGTGATCAAAAGTCCGGACGGAGTTCCGTTCGACATGGTCATCACGCCCAAGACCCGCATCAAGTCTGGCAATCAGACCCTCGCCCTCAAAGATCTGATGCAGTACCCAAGCAAAGACGTCTCGGTCAAATTTGTTCCGGAGCGCCGCGGAGACGTGGCGCAGTCGATCCGCATCGGGCGATAAAGGTCCTTCTTACGCCGGAGACTCAGGAGATGATGCCCTTCCGGACAGCGTACAGAATGAGCTCCGGGATGCTGTGAATATCCAGTTTCTGCAGAATGTGAGCGCGATGTGTCTCCACTGTCGTCAGGCTGATATTCAGTAGGTTCGCGACTTCCTTGTTGGAACGGCCCTCGGCGATAATCTGGAGGACTTCGCGCTCACGATCCGATAGCAGGTCGTAACGGTCCTCCAGGCCGCGCTGTTGCAGTCGTCTTACGTAGTCTTCCTGGAGAATCCGGCCGACCTTGCGAGTCAGGAACGATCGTCCCTGAGAGACCGCCCGTATCGCCTGCACCACTTCGCTTCGCATCGAATCCTTCAACAGGTACCCCTTCGCCCCGGACTTCAGCGAGCCCAGAACGTAGCTCTCGTCCTGGTGCATACTCAGGATCACGACCCCGATCCGCGAGTTCGCCGCCAGGATGCGACGGGTGGCCTCCATGCCGTTCATGTTCGGCATCGCCAGATCCATCACCACGACGTCGGGGGTTTCCGTCTCGGCCAGTCGCACGCTTTCCCGCCCGTCGGCCGCTTCGCCCACCACCATCATGTCGGGTTCGTGTTCCAGTACGGCGCGCAGGCCGTCGCGAACGACCGTGTGATCGTCAGCCAACAAGATGCGAATTGGATTCATGCCCGTTCCTTTGGTCCAACGCAGCTACCGGCAGGGCCGCCTGAACCAGCGTCCCGCGCCCGGGCTCGCTGTTGATTCTCAGGCGCCCGCCCAGGCGGCGTACCCGCTCTTCCATGCCCAGTATGCCTAGGCCGCGCGTGAATTGCGTGTCGAATCCCGCCCCGTCATCTTGCACGGTTACCTGGACGATCTCACGATCCCTTCGAACCGCCACCTCGACGGTGCGCGCATTGGCATGGCGGACGGCATTGTTTACAGCCTCCTGTACCAGGCGGTAGATGCACGTCTGATGTTCGTCCGGCAGATCATCGATCGCGTCCTCGGCTGAGACCATCACGTTCCGTCCCGTTCGCTTGCTGGTCTCCCGCGCATGCCAGTTGAGCGCCGGCGTCAGACCGAGGTCGTCCAGCATCGACGGGCGCAGCAGCAGAGCAAGATCGCGCACCTGGTTGACCGTCCTTTCGGCGAGCGTTCTGATCGAGGCCAGATGCTCCCGAACTCCGGTCTGCTGACCCGCACATTCGGCTCCTTCCGTTTCCATCAGGATGGCCGACAAGGACTGCCCGACTTCGTCGTGAAGTTCCCGTGCCAGGGCTCGGCGCTCGTTTTCCTGGGCGCGCAGGAGCAGCGTGGACAACTCCTGCAAATCGGCCCGGCGCCGGTCGAGTTCCCGCTCGAGCCGAAGCGTAAAGCCGATCGTCAGCAGCGCCAGGACCAGACCTCCGGCGAAGGTGCCCGCGAAGGTCAGCATCAGGGACCGCCGCAGGCTGTCCGCTGCGGCCACCGTCCGCGCTTCCGAACGCGTCAGGCCGTGTTCATTCACCGAAGCGATGCGGTCTGCGATTTGAAGCATGGTTGTGCGCCGCGGCACCAGTTCGTTGTAGAAGAACGAGAATCGCAGGCGGTTCCGTTCCTGCGGTGACCACCGAACGGTGCCATCCAGCACCGTCCAGTAGGCGTCGATTTCGCTGCGCAGGGCCAGAAAGGGCTCCCGTTCCTCTGGCTCCAGTTGGCTTCCGTAAGCATCCAGAGCGTTACGGGTTTCGCGTTTCAACGTGGCCAGGTGCGCAACCTCCGCCTTGGCTGTGCCGGGGTCCGGGGAAAGCAGGAAGTCGCGCACGTAGGTGCCGGACAGGTAGATTTGGGCACGAATCTGGTCGAGAGCTCCGAGTCGTTCCAGAAAAGCCTTACGCGATTCAGCCTCGGCCTTACTAACGCGCTGCAAAGACACCAGCGTGCCTGCGGCGGCAGCCACAATGCAGATCAGCAGTCCCCCAAAGCCGAACGACAGAATCAGCCCGGAAGGTTTGCGTCGCTTCTCAGCCACCACCGGCCTGCCCGCATAGGAAAGCAAGACTACTCACCTCGTCCTGCTTCGAGTGTAGTGCACCTGCGCGGACCAGGAAATCCTGTGCGAACAGGAGGCCGCGCAAGACCGTTACCGGGCTTTGGAGAACACGAGCTTTTCGGTCTGGCCCGCGGGTTCAATGTGCATGATCTCCATGGTGAGAGAATCGCCTGGGGGCGATAGCGAGAACCGCCGTTTCTCCACCGTTTCGCCCTTGCGCCCGCGTGTCTTCAGAACGACAAGCACCTTACCGTTGTAATAGACTGACACCCTGGCCTTGTCTCCGCCGTCCTCCATCGGGCACTCCTTGCCCACGGTGCTGCAAGTGAAGTGCGAAACGTCACTTCTGGGGTTGGGTCCACGAGTCTCCTCGATGTGAATGTTCTCGTCGGTTTCCTCGATGAGCAGTACGAGATTCTTTTCGGTCTGTCTTAACTCGGTTCGCGCCTGATCGATTTTCCATGTTCCACTCAGGTTCGGTTTGCCCTCGTCGGCAATCACCACCGCGCGGCCGAACAGGAGAATCCCGGCGATTGACAGCACAAAACAACGCATCTTCAAGCCTCCATTCTCACGTGCCGATTCTGAGTCTATGGCAAAGTTCGCCCGCCAAAAATCCTGTGCGCACAGGATTCCGCTCGCCCGCCATGAACGGTACTAATCGTAATAGGGAAAGGAGCATTATGAACCAAGCTCAGAGACGAACGTTACTTGCGGTGGCGGCAGTAGCCATGCTGACTGCGGCCTGCGCGAAGAAGAAAGTAGCCGCGGCCCCGCCGCCACCGCCGCCTGCGCCGGCGGTCACGCCCGCGGCCACATCCAAGCCGGCTGCGCCGCCCGTGCGCGCTGCCGCCACTCCGGCGCCGGCGGCCACCAACCCGGCTCCGCGCTATCCGAACGCGGCCACCCGTGCCCGGATCGATCAGCTTCTGGCCAAGATTGAAGATGCGTATTTCGACTATGACAAGGCAGCCCTTCGCGACGATGCTCTGAAAGCACTCCAGGCCGATTCGACCGAGCTCCGGGATATCCTGAAAGACTACCCGAACTACAAGCTGACTATCGAGGGCCACTGCGACGAGCGCGGCTCCGCCGAATACAACCTCGCGCTAGGTGACAGACGCGCGGAAGCTGCCAAGGACTACCTGGTCCAGGTCGGTATCCCTTCGGCACAACTCAATCTGGTCAGCTACGGGAAAGAGCATCCGGTCTGCCAGGAGCATGATGAAGCCTGCTGGCAGCGCAATCGCCGAATCCATATCGTCGCCTTGGCTCAGGCTCACTAGCGCTACGGGTCCGGGCGCTACACCGTCACACTGCCGAGGATGACGGCGCGGCGGGCGCCGGTGGCCGAGGGCAGATTGCCCGGCTTGCGATTCCAGGTGCGCCAGGCCAGCACGGCGAAGGCGATGGCTTCCTTGGCATCGGCGTTGATACCGTGGTCCGTCGAGATGGAGATGGCGGCGTTGGGGACGAAGGCGGCGAGGTACGCCATGAGCTGCGGATTGTGGACGCCGCCGCCGGAGACGATCAGGTCGGCGGGTGAATCCCCTGCCCCACCGAAACGGCGGACGGCGTTCGCCACGGTGGTGGCGGTCAGCACGGTGGCGGTGGCCACGAGATCGCGCAGCGAGGCGCCTGATTTCTTCATGCGGGCGAGGAACTCGACGCCGTACTGTTCGCGGCCGGCGCTCTTGGGAGGCTTCAGGCGGTAGTAGCGATCGGTCAGCAACTGCGCCAGCAGCGTCGGGTTCGGCAGGCCGGACGCGGCGATTTTGCCGTCGCGGTCGCAGGTCAGTTTGCCGTTCGAGTGTTCCCGGGCCAGCGCATCGATCACCATGTTGCCGGGGCCGGTGTCGAAGGCGACGACCTCCTCGGGCGCAGCCGAGGGCGGAATCACCGTGATGTTGGCGATGCCGCCGATATTCAGGACGGTGCGCCGGCGCGTGCGGTGGCGGAAGAGCAGGTAGTCTACATACGGCACCAATGGCGCGCCCTGGCCGCCGGCGGCGATATCGCGGGCGCGGAAGTTTGCGACCACCGGGACGCCGGCGCGTTCCGCCAGGATGGCCGGTTCGCCAATTTGCAGGGTGTTAGAGCGGCCTTCGTGGTAGATGGTCTGGCCGTGGCAGCCGATCAACTCCACCGGACCGAAGGTGCCGACGGCGCGCCGCACGGCGGCGGCGTAGAGTTCAGCGAGTTGGAAGTTCAGGCGGGAGATGGCGGCTGTGGCGCACGTGGAATTGGACACCGCCAGGATGGAGGAACGGACCGCGGCCGGGTAGGGTGTGGTGAGAAAACCGATCGTATGGACGCGCCGGGCGGCCACGTCGACGATGGCGACATCGATGCCATCGAGCGAGGTTCCGCTCATGATGCCGGCGACTTTCATGAGGATCTGCCCTTCTTGGGTGGGCGGGCCGGGAGGCCTACCCTGCTGGGCTGCAACTCCTGCTGCAAGTCGGCCAGCACCTGCAGCGCTTCGATGGGGCGCAACTCATCCAGGTTGAGGCTGCGAATGCGTTCGGCAATGCCGTAGCCGACGGGCTCGAAGAGCTGGATCTGCACCGGGCCTTGATCCTCCGTCTTGGCCAGTTCTTCGGTAACCACATGCTCGGTGCGCTCGTGCAGCTTCAGCACTTCGCGGGCGCGCTCGATCACGGCCAGCGGCAGGCCGGCGAGGCGCGCGACCTCGATACCGTAGCTGCGGTCGGCTTTGCCGGGCTCGACCTTGCGGAGGAAGATGATGTGGTCGCCGGCTTCCTTCACCGAGACCATCAGGTTGCGCACGCCGCTCCACTGTCCGGCGAGTTCGGTGAGTTCGTGATAGTGGGTGGCAAACAGCGTCTTGGCGCGCGTGCGAGTGTGGATGTACTCCACCACAGCCCAGGCCAGAGCCAGGCCGTCGTAGGTGGCGGTGCCGCGGCCGATCTCGTCGAGCACGATGAAGCTGCGCGGCGTCGCCGTGTTCAGAATGACGGCGGTCTCGGTCATTTCCACCATAAAGGTGGACCGGCCGCGGGCCAGATTGTCGGAGGCGCCGATGCGCGTAAAGATGCGATCGACAATCGGGAGACTGGCCGATTCCGCGGGAACGAAGCCGCCCAACTGGGCCAGGATCGCGATCAGCGCCGCCTGCCGCAGGTAGGTGGACTTGCCGCCCATGTTGGGGCCGGTGATGATGCCGATGAGGTCGCTGGAATCGTTCAGGTACAGATCGTTGGGGATGAAGCGGCCGGATTCCTGCTCGGAGAGGCGCTCGATCACGGGATGGCGGCCGGCCAGAATGCGCATCTCGCCGCTGTCTGAAAACGCCGGGCGGTGGTAGTGATTTTCGGCGGCCACCTGCGCCAGCGAAGCGGTGACGTCCAACTCGGCAACGGCTGCGGCGCTGGCGCGGATGCGCTGTGCCTGGGCCCCGGCGCGCTTGCGGACATCGGCGAAGAGTTCCTTTTCGAGCGTCAGGATCTTGTCTTCGGCGTCCAGGACTTTGCGCTCGTAGTCCTTGAGCTCGGGCGTGGTGAAGCGCTCGGCGTTGGCCAGAGTCTGCTTGCGTTCGTAATCGGCCGGAGCCAGGTGCTGATTGGCCCTGGTGATTTCGATGTAGTAGCCGAAGACATTGTTGAACCGTACCTTGAGCGACTGGATACCGGTGCGCTGGCGTTCCCGGGCCTCGATCTGGGCGATGTACTGGCGGCCGTTGCGCGAGAGGTCGCGGAGCTCGTCTAGCTCGGCATGATAGCCGGCGCGAATGGTTCCGCCATCGGTGAGGTTGAGCGGAGGCTCGTCGGCGATGGCCTCCAGGATGAGGTTGGCGACATCGGGGAGCTCGTCGAGGCGGTCGTGGAGATTGCGCAGGCGCGCGGCCTGTTGGGTGTCGAAGCAGCGCTTGAGGGCGGGAATCTTCTCGAGCGAGCGGCCGAGCGCCAGCAGGTCGCGAGGGCCGGCCGAGCCGAGCGTCACCTTGGCGAGCAGGCGTTCGAGATCGAGGATGCCGGCCAGTTGTTTGCGGAGTTCGGCGCGCAGGATGGTCTGCTGGAGCAGTTCGCCGACGGCGTCGAGGCGCTGCTCGATTTCAGCGCGGTCCATGGCGGGGCGCAGCAGGCGCTGGCGGAGCAGGCGTCCACCCATGCCCGTCTGCGTCTGGTCGAGGACGCCGAGCACGGTGGGCGAGGGCTGCGGGCCAGCCGTGTCATAGGCGAACAGGGGCTCGGTGAGCTCCAGGTTGCGCACGGTGACGGCGTCGAGAATCATGGAATCGGCGCGGTCGTAATAGGTGGGGCGGTCGAGATGGTCGAGCGCGCCGCGCTGGGTGTCGCGGAGGTAGTGCAGGACGGCGCCGGCTGCGCCAACGGCGGCGGCGCGGTTGGCCAGGCCGCAGCCATCCAGCGAGAGCAGCTTGAAGTGGTCGCGCAGAGTGCGGCTGGCGTAATCGGCGGTGAAGACCCAGTCTTCGAGCTCGGTGCGCACGAATCCGGGCCTGCGATCCTCGCCGGTGAGCAGGGGCAGGTCGCCCGGGAACAGGACCTCGCGCGCGCCCAATTGTTCGAGCGCGCCGGCGACCTCGCCCGGTTCCATTTCGGTGACGCGGAACTCGCCGGTGGAGATATCGACATGGGCCACGGCCGCGCGCGCCCCGTGCCGGCTGACGGCCGCCAGGAAATTGTTCTCGCGCGAACGCACCAGGTTGGCGTCCATGGCCGTGCCGGGCGTGACCACGCGCGTGATTTCGCGTTTGACGGGGCCCTTGGAGAGTTTCTTTGCGGGGTCTTCCATCTGGTCGCAGATGGCCACGCGGTGGCCCTTCTGGATCAGGCGGGCAATGTAGCCCTCGGCGGCGTGATAGGGCACGCCGCACATGGGAATGGCGGCGCCCTTCTCCTTGTTGCGCGAGGTGAGGGTGATTTCGAGATCGCGCGCGGCCACCACGGCGTCTTCGAAGAAAAGCTCGTAGAAGTCGCCGAGGCGGAACATGAGGAGGGCGTTGGGGACCTGCTCCTTGACGCTGTTATATTGCCGCATGAGCGGGGTGGAGGCGTCAGACATCGGAGTGGGGCAGGCCTCCTCGCCTGCCCGGCGTTTCACGCATAGATGCCTCGGAGTTTGATGGCGTTGGCTACGCGGTCCAGCGCCAGCATATACGCGGCGATGCGGTTGTTGACCTTGTGGGCCTCACCGTACGCGACTACGGCGTCGAAGCTCTCATCCATGATTTCCTGGAGCTGATCGTTGACCAGTTTTTCGTTCCAGAAAAAGCCCTGGCGATCCTGCACCCACTCGAAGTAGGAGACCGTCACCCCGCCTGCATTGGCCAGGATGTCAGGGATCACGAAGACCTTCTTGTCGGCCAGAATCTGATCGGCCAGAGGCGTGGTGGGGCCGTTGGCGCCTTCGCACAGAATCCTGCAACGCAGACGGCTGGCGTTCTCGGACGTGATGACGTTCTCGGTGGCGGCGGGAATCAGGACGTCGCATTCCAGGAACATGGCTTGGGTCTTGTCCATGTCCTCACCGCCGCCAAAGCCGATGATGGAGCCGGTCTCCTTGCGGTGCTGTTGGAGGGCGGCGATATCGAGGCCGTTGGGGTTGTAGACCGCACCGTCGTACTCGACGATGGCGACGATTTTGAAGCCCACGGCGCGCATCAGCCTGGCGGCCATTCCGCCGACGTTGCCGAAGCCCTGGATCACCACGCGCGTGGTTTCCGGCGTGAGGCCGAAACGCGGCAAGGCGCGCAGCGTGACCATCATGCACCCGCGGCCGGTGGCTTCCGGACGGCCGCGCGACCCGCCGAGAGCCATCGGTTTCCCGGTGACCACGGCGGTGACCGTCTGGCGAGCGTGCATGGAATAGGTATCCATGATCCACGCCATGGTTTTCTCGTTGGTATTGACATCGGGCGCGGGGACGTCGCGTTCAGGGCCGATGAATTCGATGATCTCGGCGGTGTAGCGGCGGGTGAGCTTTTCCAACTCGGTGTCGGAGAGAATGCGGGGGTCGCAGATGACGCCGCCTTTGCCGCCGCCAAAGGGGATGTTGACGACCGCGCACTTCCAGGTCATCCAGGAGGCCAGGGCGCGGACTTCGTCGAGGGTGACGTCGGGGGCAAAACGGATTCCGCCTTTGGCGGGGCCGCGGGCGATCGAGTGCTGCACGCGGTAGCCGGTGAAGACTTCGAGGCGGCCATCGTCGAGTTGGACGGGGATGTGGACCGTGAGTTCCCGGGCGGGCGTGCCCAGAACTTTGCGCATGCCGTCGTCGAGTTTGAGGCGCTTGGCGGCCTCCTCGAAGCGGGCGGCGGCGGCGAGCCAGGGGTTCTTTTCGTTCTCGAGCGAAATGGAGATGGGTGCGGTCAACGTGGCCACGGGTTTGCCTCCGGTCTCATTGTAGCTTGGCATGGGCGGGGAACTCCGGGCGAGCGTCGAGTGTCTAACCAGAATCATGAACTGTGTGACTCGTAAACTCAACATCGGCGTCCGGATCGGAGCAAGCCTGCTGGCCGCGTGGGCAGCTACGGCACAGCAACAGGGTACCGTTATTGACGCCATTAACAAGGGCCACGCGGTGGGACACGAACAGGACGGCGTGGCGGCAGTTCGTGCAGCCCTATCCGCGGGTGGAAACGTAAACGAGAGGGACCGGACCGGCTGGACGCCGCTCATGCACGCCTCGCTCGAATGTCGGCCCGCTATCGTGGACCTGCTGCTCCAAAGCGGCGCGGACGCCCGGGAGCGCGCGAGTAATACGAGAACCACTTCGTTCCTCGACCATGGACAGAATGCCTTGATCATCGCGGCGAGTTGCTTCATCGCGAGACGCCGCGCTACTCTCGCACCCGAGCGGGGGATGCCGTCAACCTATATCGATATGGAGCTCACCGCTTCCGAACACATCGTCGGCAAGTTGATTCGTGCCGGCGCTGCTGTCAATGAGGCTGATGCCGATGGACGGACCCCGTTGATGATGGCCTCGATGCAAGGCTGGCCGGGCACCGTCAAGGAACTGCTTCGGGCGAAGGCAGACGTAAAGACACACGATCGCGATGGACGCCTGGCCATTGACTACGCAGACCCTCGGGATCAGGCAATTCTTGGGCTGCTTCGACGAGCGGGATCACCCCCGCCGACGGGGCGCTCTGGACGAACGGTTTGCGATGCCGAGCGTGCCCTGGACCGGCTTGGCTACAATACGCCGATCATCGACTGCATCGCTGGAGAGCAACTGAGCGCCGTCCTCATCAAATTTCAGAATGAAGCCAGGCTCCGGCCAACCGGACAGCTTGACGCAGCAACGCGGAACGCGCTGCATATCCGCTGACCCATCGGAGGCTCACTCTGGGAGCATGGCGCCTGCGAAACCTTTGCAGCCGGAAGCAACGATGCAAAGCATCCGTTTCATCATGGGCCTCATCGTCACCGTGCCGCGTATCCCGGGGCCTGCGTGCAAGAATGAGGACGTGTTCACTCGTTTCCTCTGGGCCATGGGCGTCTACGCCGTTCTCGCCGCCATGGCGGCCTTTACGCTCGACGGCAAGATGCGCGCCGCCGTCTGGATCTTCCTCGGCGGACTGGCCGTCAAGACGTTGATTGCTTATAAAGCCCCCCGCTGATCCGCCCGATCCTGTCCTGAAACACCCGCCCGTTCCATTCTGAAACGCCGTTCCATTCTGAAACCGGGTAGGGTTTTTCAATTAACTGAAAATAAGACCTTTATCACCTAAAATATTTCGGTACTAAAGCTGCAACCTTACTAGCGTCGGACGGTTCAGTCCGGATCCTGGAGCAAACGGAAAAGAGGACGAAAAGTGATGAAGGTGCAAAGTGTGTCTGCTCGCCGTCGAGGCAAGGTTTCGCAGCAGGTTCGCGATCAGATCGTGCTGGACCATCTGCCTTTGGTCAAAGCGATCGCCATTCGAGTGCATGAAAACCTGCCGGTACACGTGGATCTGGATGACCTGATCCACGCCGGCGTCATGGGCCTCTTCGACGCCGTGGCCAAGTACGATGCCGCCAAGAACGTGGCCTTCCACAGCTACGCCAAGCACCGCATCAAGGGCGCCATTCTCGACAGCCTCCGCCAGCTCGACTGGGCCTCCCGCGATTTGCGCAAGCGCCAGAAACAGGTGGACTCCGCCATCCGCGATCTCTCCATGAAACTCGGCCGCACGCCCAACGATACCGAGGTGGCCGCGGAGATGGGTGTCGATATGGAGCGGTGGCGCCGCATGCAGATGGAGATGCGCACCATAGGGCTGGTCTCCGCCACCCCCGCGCCCGATCAGGAAGGCGAACGGTCGCATGAATTCGCCGCCAAACCCGACTACCGGCCCGATCTCATGTGCGAACGTAAGCAACTGCAGACCACCTTGGCCCGCGCCATGGAAACCCTGCCGGAACGCTACCAAAAGGTCGTCTTCCTGTACTACACCAACGACATGACCATGAAAGAGATCGGCGATATGCTGGGCGTCAACGAAAGCCGCGTCTCCCAGATCCATAAGACCGCATTGAAGAAGATGCAGGTGGCCCTGCAATCCGAGGGGATTCACTCCGCGGAAGCCTTTTGAGATAAAACGGCGATGTGCTCGCCCCACGTGCTGGCGTAGGAGTCAGGACTCCTGCTGCGACTCGCCGCGGGCGTCCGGACGGCTGTATACCGTAACGCCGCTGCCAAGAATCGAAAGCAGAAAGGGCGAGCGTGCCGTCGCAGCCTCTGCGACATCTTCGGTGCTGCAGAAGACTACGTCGACGCGCGGGAAGCAATCGGCGGCCAACTGGCTCGCTCGGCGTTGGTGGAGGGCCGGATCGCCCTCCAGATTGGCGATAACCAGAAGGTCGACGTCGCTCCCGGCGTGGTTCGTGCCCTTGGCGTACGACCCGAAGAGCATAATGCGCTCGGGTGCGAAGGCGCGGATCAGGCGCGCCACCGTTCGCTCCAGGAGCGGGGGCATGGCAGACGGCATGTTAGCTCACCTGGTAGCTTACCAACAGCAAAACATCGCCAATGTCGTTCCGCGTAAGCGAGCGGAAGTCGCCGGCGGCCTGCCGGCGTAGTTTAAAGGTCCAGGTGCCGAGCGGCGTGTTGGCCGGCGTCACCACCGTACCCGCGCAGACGTTGGGCTCGGTAACCATCGGTACCGGCGTCAGGTTGACATCCGCATTCGGCAGCGTGCCCTGCGGCTCCACCACGAAGTTGCCGGCGTTCCACGACACCGCGACCACCGTGATGCTGGCCACCGTGATGGTCTTGCCGCGCGTCCACGGTGGGAACTTCGACGGCGAGATTCCGAGGACTAGCGTCTGGTCCGTCGCCGGCGGGGGCGCCGCCAGGAAGGCCTGCCACGGCGTAACGGGATACGGGTTGGCCACCGTCGGCGACGGGGCGCCGAAATCGTTCTGGGCGCTGAAGAGTTTGATCCCTGCGGTTGGCAGATTCGCCGCGTTATTGGCCTGCGCGGCCGCTTGCAAGGCGCCTCCGCCATCCAGAGCCGTGTAGTAAAGGTGCAGCACTACGTCGCCCACCGCCGAAAGGTCCACCTCATTGTTCGCCGCCGGCATCTCGAGATGCCATGAGCTGATGGCGCCGGCATTCTCAAAGGGCAGGTACCGCTGGTCGGCGATATTGCTGGCGATCGCCGTAACGAACAGCCCAGGATCGTCCTGCGCGTTGCCCATAGCGATCTTTTGTGGCACGGCAGCGTAGTTGTAGACGAAACGGGGATCGGCGCCGATCGGATTTTCCGCATACCCCCCGCCGATATCTGTCCTGACGCGCACCTGGTTGGCGACCAGGGTCAGGGTGGCCTTGATGTTGTCGAATTTCCCGGGATTTGGGTAGACCACGGTCATACTGACCCGGGTCAACCGGCGGTTATAGTGGCCGGGATAGTCGTTGTCGAACAGCAATTCGGGAAGCGTGAAGTCGCAGGCCCCGGTCGCCAGCAATTGCTGCAAGGCCGCGGGATTGAGCAGGCCGAGGGAGATATAGCGGCTGAGCTCATAGCGGCGCGCGTTCTGCTGCAGGTAGGAAGCCTGCATGCGCCGCAGGTCGTGGTTCAGTGTTTCGCCGGCCAGCAAACCCTTGTGCAGGCTGTCCCAATAACCGAATTGGATGAACTCACTGTCCTGGATGCCGAGTTCGAACTGGTAACAGCGCTCCACCTGCTTGCACATCTGGTAGGCGAGCCGGTAGCTCTGGAAATAGGTGGCGGAGAGGCTCCCGACCATCCAGTCGTACAGACTGTCGCTGGTGAACTTCTGGTTCAGGAAGTCGATCTGCTTTTGAATATTGTCGATCTGTTCCTGGTGAAGAACCTGGTTCTGCTGCGCGATCTGGAGCGCCAGGGTGGCGCCCGCGATCTGGATGTTCGCCTGGTCGATCTGGGTCTGCGCTTCGTCTCGCGCCTCGTCCCAGGCGTCCTTGCGGTGCTGCCATGTTCCGATCGTCGTCGAGAGCCCGGCTGCGATCTCGGTCACGTCCGCGATCGTTGACAGGTTTACTCCGGCCATATGGGCCGCTTGCGCTGCATGCACCCCGCCGTCATTAACGGTGGCCACCGGGCTGCCGCCAAACCCGGCAGCTCCCACCGTGAAATTGGGAACCACAGCGGCTACCGCCCCAACCATGTTGGTCACGGCGGCAATCACTTTCAATATTCCTGACGTGACGTGCAGCGTCGTGCCGATAATCTCCGCGGCGTTGGCCAGATCCTGCTTGGCGTTGAAGTCGTGTTTCTGCTGAGCGAGTTTGAGGGTTTGACCGAGAGCGTCGATATTGCTCTGAGCCTGCTCGATCTGCCAGGCGATAACCTGATCTCCATCGCTGAGAAGCTGCTGCTGCGTGGTCTGTTGCAGCAGCGCCAGCGCGCCTGCGTCGCTCTTTTCGAGTGCGGCTTGCAGCGAGGCTCCGTAGGCCCGCACGGCATTGACGAAGTCGAGCGCCTGCGGGTACAGGGCGGTGAAGCGATAGTTCGGCAGCGCCGCCGTTACGTCCTGAAGCACGCTGCCGATGTCCACGCCGGCTGCCTGGGCCCTGACCAGCAGGCCGGGATCGATGGGCGCGTCAAAGAGCGCGAGTTGGAGCGCCTGCCCCTGGATGTTCTGGCAGTGCCGCAGCTTGAATAAGCGGTCGGCCACCGTGGTCCAGTAACCGAGCAGCTTGTCGTTGGGCGGGATCTTGAAGTAGAAAGTCTGCGGCGTGGGCATGCCGCCTCCCCCTCCACCACCACCTCCGCCGCCTTCGCCGCCTACGGCGTTTTCGATGTCCACCATGGCATTGGCGAAAGTATCGAGCTTGGGTTCGAGCTGGTCGTAGGACTCGTCGGCGTGCTGCGGGGGCGTGATCGCCGCCGGTTGCGGCCCCAGAATCTCCGCGGCCAGAACGTACAGCAGCGTTGCCTCGCTGAGCGCCTCGCGCGACTCCGTGGCGAACAGGTTGTCGGCCCACGCGATCAGGTTGTCGAGGTACGACATGACCGTGCGCTTCATGTAGGCCACCGGCCGCTGGTCGGCCAGCAGGAACGGATTGAACGGATCCTTGCGCCAGCTCAACACCTGGTTGATGGCGTTGGGGTCCCCTTGGTTGACGGCGAGCAACAGGTTGTTGATTCGCTGGGCCAAAATCTGGGCGCTGGTGAGGTCGTACAGAGGCTTCGGAATCCAAAAGCGCTTGGGAGCCGGATCGGTACCCGGGCGTGTCGGATCGAAGATGTAGTGGAACCAGGTGAGCGCGTCCTCGAACTGCTGATTCTGGCTGAGGAGCCCGGCAATGTAGAGCGGGATGTGGAAGAAAAGCTCCCAGTTGTACACACCGTAGGAGGCGTTGTAGTTGAAGTCCAGGAACTCGCGGTCCTGCCCGGTGACATCGTCGTGGTCCCATCTCACCCGTGACAGCACCGGCTGGTACGTGTTCTGAAAGTTGAAAACGTCGGCGCCGCTCGGGTCGATCTGGTCCGGGTTGAGTTGCAGGTTGCGATCGTACAGCAGCGGGAAGCCGCCGCTGCCGAGTTGGTGCCAGAACAGCCTGGTGAAGGCGTGATGGAAGCGGTGGAAGAAGTAACGCACCTGGAACGGCGCGCTGGCGGCGTTCGAGGGTACCACCGGCGACCACGCACTGCCCGTCCAGTAATACTTCTGGCTCTCCACGTAATAGCAGCGGCGGTTGTCCTGGAAGAAGAAGTAGCCGGCCGGATCGAAACCCAGATTGGTGGCCGGCCCCACCACGCGGAACGGAACCGGGGCCGTGTTGAGCAGCGGGCCGACATTCTGTTCGAGAGCGCCGGCCGAGGTGAAATTGAGCGCCAGTGTCGGGTTACTGGCCCCGTTTGGATCCGGCGCCTGGGTGGCGAGTGCTCCTGCCTGCGGAACCAGGCCCGGTTCGCCCACCAGGTTGGGGTCCGCCTGGTTTCCGGGCAGCGGCAGCAGGGGTTGGGCATCCGGACCGTAGGTGGTCTGCGCGTGGCTGAGCAATGGCACGGCATGGAAGAAACCGGTTGTGCCATAGTTCTGTCCTGGCACCTCGAGGTTGCGCAGTTCGAGATCGCTGAAGCGGCCGTCGAACACAGCCCGTCCGAGATGCACCGCGACCGACTCGTCGGCGCTGAGGATCAGGTTGGCGTTCAGATAATTCCAGTAACGGTAGTCGCCCAGCCGGAAGACGTCGACAAACAGGGAGGCCCCGAAGCCTGGCGAGGGCGCCGGAGTCTGTACCTTAATCGTGTAAAGCGCTTCCACTGCCTTGGAATCGCTTACCGATCGGCTGTCCACCATCGGCTTATCGAACAGCTTCCCCTTGGCGGCCTGGGCCGGCGCCCAGGTGCCGTTACGGAAGATCGTGAAGTGCACGCCCAGCGACACATACTTGTCCACTTCCTGGCTGGCCGGCGTAGTGGATGCCTCCGCGGGGGGCAACGCTTGCCGCGGTTCGTTGGCGGTCTTCACCTCGAGCCAGAACAGGCACAGGCGTCCCCGGTACACGGCGGGCACCACCTGATGGGCCTTGATGTCCATGGGAATCTGCTCCCATCCGGTCCACGCACCGTCGACCAGCGAGCGCAGGTAGAAGACCGGCGGATCGGCAAGGCTGCGGCCTACCACGTGGATGGCCTCCGTCACCGGGTCCTGGCAAGTACCCGTTACCTGAAGATGCGCAATGCCGTCCAACCGGTCGATGTAGTTGAGAACCACGGTCTCCAGATGATCGGTGGTGCTGTCGCCCTGGTGAACGTCCTGCTCCAATTTCTGGTAGATCTCGGTCCGATTGGGACGCTGGGATTCCACCAGCCAGTTTTCCGGATAGAGGAAGACTTCACGGTTTGCTTGCCAGATGCGGTAGCGCTTCATCCACGTCCACTGCTCCCATGTGTCGTCCTGCGTGAGATCGACCACCACGGCCGGGGCTTCCAGGTTCATCAGGCAGCGCTCCACGAAAATCTGCACCGCGATGTACGCCTGGATGACGCGCGTGCTGACCTGGCAGGAAGTCATCTGGGTGTCGATGAGGAAGTGATCGAAGAGGCCATTGGCGTCGCCGTAGATAAGGTTCCCGCCCATGTCGCGCTGGCCGATGAGGTAGGCCTGCAGGGCGTTCGAGCGGCGCTCGCGGATGGGATCCATCATGGTAGGCGCGAACGCCAGCCAGTCGTTGTTGTTCGGGTGTTGGGCCTTGATAGCCCCGAGAGCCGAGGCGCCCATGGTTTCGGCGGTCGGCTCATCCGGTGGAATCGCTCCCCAGGCCACCACCTGTGCTCCGGTGGCGCCGGCCGCGGCCGCGATCGCCTCCAGCGTACGCAGCGCGTCATAGGTGGCGGGCGCGGTATAGCCGGCGGGATAGGCCACGCCCAGCGCGGCCGTGAAGGCGACAATGTCTCCCAATGTCCAACCCGTGATCGTCGCCAGCGCCGCCTGCGCCTGGGCCGCGTTCACGAGTGTGCCGGCGTTAACGCCGCCGATGACATCGTAAAGCGTCTGCACCGCCGACGCCGGTGGAGCGGCGAGGAAGAGTCGCGCTAGTTTGATCAGCAGAAGCGTGGTGAGGAATGGCGCCAGATTCAGCGCCGGCTGGGCATTCGTGACAGGCAACGCTGCCAGATTCAGACCGCCATAGACTGCGGCATTGGCGAGCAGCCAGGAAAGGTCCGCGGCAACCAGGCGCAGCCTGCGCACCACCACCGCCACTTTGTCGAACAGTTGGATGGCGAGAAACTGGTTGGGAAAGTTGGCGGGCGTGATCGGCAGCGGCCCGGCCATGGCCGGATCGGTGAGGACGGCCAGCAGCGTCAGCGCCGTGGCCGGCACCAGCAGTTGGTTCAGGACGAGATTGGTCACGTCGTTGGCCAGCCCCGCATCCGCCGGCCTGTGGGCGTTGGCGGCGACCGCGGCGATCACGCTGCCGTTTACGTCGCCGCCGTTCGGGTTCAGGATCGCCTGGCGCACCGCTCCGAGTGCCGTGGTGATATCCGCCGTGGTCATCTGGGTGGTGGTCGTCCAGGGTGGCGCCGTGAGCAGGTAGGTGAGCGCGTCGATGGTGAAGCCCGACTGCTGCACGGTCTTTGCCTGCGTCAGGAAGGCCAGCGTCGCCGCGGGTGAGGCCAGAAGCGGAGCCAGGGCCGCGGCCGCGTTGCCGGCGCCGGGATCGAGCAATGCCGCCACGCTCAGCAGGTCGGAGAGTTGGAACTTGGCGGCCTTCGCCAGCGCGTTGACGCGGTAGATCAGGCTGAGATTAGCCACCGTAAGCGCATTGTTCGTCAGGCTGAACAAGGTAGCTGCGTCCGCGGCGGAAACTCCCAGTCCCGCCTGGATGGCGGCAAGATGGTGGCTCAGATTGGGGTCCGCGATGGCGGCGCCCGAGGCCAGCGCCGCCAGGTCCGCATCGGGAGCCACCGAGGTCACCGCCGGGTTCAGAAAGATCCGCGCATACAGCGAGGTAGTCCTCGTTCCATCCGGATCGCGGTGCGTGGACGTATCAATATCCTGGTAGAAAGCCAGTAACTGATCCACCGCCAACTTGGTCGCGCCCTGGAGCTGCCAAAAGCTCTGGAGAGCGGCCATGGCACTCGGGTTCAGGATGCCATTGCCGGCGGCCGGCGCGCGGAGCAGCAGGTCGAGCTCCCACATCTTGTAGCCCGTACGCCGCCACATCCGCAGAAAGCGGTGCGCTCGGTCCAGGAAGCCCGTGTCGAGCGGTGAGGGCGCCAGCGCCTGCTTGTGAGTGTCGCAGGTATCGTCGATTCCCTGAATCGCAATGTTGAGGCCCCCTTGCACCCAGGCCACCTCCAGCAACTCCAGCAGCGACTCGTAGGTGATGGACGCCGCCTGCAGGAACGAGGGAACCGAAGCCACATCGGCCGGCGGGCTCGCGGTGTTCCAGGCCACCGGCGCGCTGACGAAGTTCGCATTCGCCACCAGGTCTTCCTCGTGCGGGGCCATGCCCAGGCGCTCCGCGGCGACCGCGGCCAGTTGCCCGGTTGTGGCGCCGCCCAGCGGCAGTAGCGCCTGCCGTACCTGCCACAGCGGAACGTTGGATTGCTGGAGGCACGTCCGCAACTCGTCCAGCCCGGCGCTGTATGGCAACGTGTGAGGGTAGCTGGCGTTGAAGAGAGTAACGTAGGCCGCTTGGTTGAAGTACTCTGGTGCGGCGCGCAGTTCCGCCGCGGTCTTGTCCGCCGATGTCTGCTTCCACGGCGGGTTGATGGTGGAGTTCGGGTCCGCGGGCGGGCTGATCGCGTCGGCTAGCAGTTCGTTGACCAGATCGATGTACGGGAGCGGCGTGTCGGTGTTGGGACAGTTCAGAAGCAGGTGGCGAATATCGGGCCGCCGGCCGTCCAGCACGTCCAGCGCTGTCCCGGCGCCTTGAGGGTGGTTGCGGAGCCACAGCAGCAGGTCGCAGAGGTAAGCCGCCGGACTCAGGACTGACGTGCAACTGTCCACCTGGCAATAATCCTGGGATCCGAACAGAGTCGCGAGTGACTGGTCTCGTTGGACCGCCTGCTGGATCGGCTGGTTGAGATCCGAAGTCTGCCCGATCACGCTTGGCCACACGCCGATGGCGTCGCGGTTGAACTGCGTGTAAAGGGACAGCATGCCGGCATAGCGTTGCGCTCCTGCCCGGTAAATCTGGTTGGCTTCGCGCTTGGTGAGGCCGGCCTTTGTGGCCTTGACGAAGAACTGTTGCTGGCCCAGCGTGGCGATTTGGGTTGCCGAGTGAATGCCGAGTCCCAGCATGGTCTCGGCGGTGTCGGGGTTCGGCGTTACGCGCAGCACACGCTGGAAGCGCCGGGCGTTGTCCACTACTGCCGGCCGGTCCTCGGGGCTGATGCCGGTGAAGGCCTTGTCACCCTGGGTTGCCAGGTAAACCGGCAGATTCTGCTTGACCAGCTCCAACGTCGGATTGTTCTGAAAGAACTGGCCGAGCGGCTTCTGTAACCCTTGCGGGACAAACGTCGCGGTGGCTACCCGGCTCGACAGCGCGGCAGTCGGATAGGCCCGGGTGATGCGGGTGTAAATCACCGCCGCGAATACTTCGGCGGGGCTGGCCTTTCCGGCGGCATCGATGCTGGGCGGCGGGCCGGCCTGGTTTACCAGTGCGATCCAATCCTTCTTACTGAGCCTGGCGAGGTCCGGGAGTGTCTTGTACGTGCCGGCCGCGAATCCCTGTAGAAGAATCTGCACCAGCGGCAGGTGGTTCTTCACGAAAGCGCCGACCGACAAGGTGCGCTCGACACTCGACGCCTCCGCGGCCGTCAAACCGTGCTGGCCATCGCCGAGCGTTCGCCAGAAGTTGCGCATGGTTTGCGTATTCGTCGCCAGGGCCTGCGCGAAGGTCTGCTGCTTGGCCGCCGGTATCTGCACGATGCCGAGGAGCTGCCCGAGCGTCGCTTTGCCGATGAGGTAGGGCTGATTGAGCAGGTCGGTGGTGTGCAACGCCTGTAGCTGACTGACGATCTTTGGAATTTGCGCCGTGAATTGTGGACCGATCAAGCCGGCCGCCACGGCCGCGCTGAGTGTGCGCTGTTCCACATCGGCCGACAGGGCGAAGATCATCGACCCGATACTGTGTACCAGGGCGTCGATGAGCGTGAAGCTCTGGCTGGCATCGAGGAGCGGACTTGGCAGCCCTGCCGGCACATGCTGGCGAAGAAACGCGTAGAAGGCGGGCGCGGGAATTGCGAACGCCGCCTCGAGCCTGGCCGAAACGGCCACGCGCATGATGGTTTCGGTGTCAGCTCTCAATTCACGCGCCAAAAACGTGATGTCCTGAAGGTCGGCGCTCTCGACCAGGTCGGTGAGTTTCAGGCCGTCGAGCAGTCCGGCGATAGCCCGAAGCAGCGTCGCCCACTCCGATTCGTCCACCGGCTCGGCAGAGAGATCCACCGTCAGATCCGGCTGCGCTTCCGTTAGCGCAGAGAAGATAGGCGCGGCGAGCTGCTTGGAGCGCGCTTCCACCAGAATGAGAATCGGCTGGGGCGCGTCCTCCGGAACTTTGTATTTCAGGTGATAGCGTCCGTCATCATCGGCATCCCCGCTCGCCAACTGCACCCGGCTGCGGATGTGCTGCCACCACACGAAGACGTCGGCCCCGGAGATCTTGCGGCCTCCGGCTCCAGTCACCCGGCCACGGATCTGATAGTCCTTCTCGTCGTCTCCCATTTTGTCCTCCGTCTCCACCTGGCCGGCTCGTGCTTATCCGGTTGTTCAGCAGGCCCCTGGATGTTGGGGGTCTGTCCGCCGCGGTTGAGGCCAATGATGGGTTCGAGCCAGAGTTCGGCGCTGGAGGCCACCAACCCGGCAACACGGATTCTGTTGCAGTAACCCGATAAACGCGTGCCGCTTAGAGCACTCAGTATACGCTCGGTGGTGTTTCTGCGAAGCGCTCAGTTTCATCAACCGGGAGGCGTAATGTATCTGTTCTTACACATGCGCCGCCCGGACGGATCGGACGGATCGGGCGAAGCGCCGACCGACACTACTTGGCCCGGTGCCAGACGGAGTGCAACTCTGTTCGCGACCGCAACCGCCAGACCGTTACGCCAGCATGCGAGATCCGAACGACCCTGCCCATCCGCTAGCTCGGATGGCGGAGCTTCGGGTGATAGAAGTCTCCGTCACGCGTGAAAAATGTGGGATTGCGCTGCCGGCGCAGCAGAACGAGAATTTCCTCGTCCTTCAGACCTTTGCGCCCAAGGTCGAAACCGATTTGCCTCGCCGCCACCCGCCACGCTTGGAGCAGCAGTCGCTGTCCGTCAAGGATGTTCTCGTCGAGGAAATCAAGCCCGAACTGGTTCGAGCACGTATTCAGGCGCTGTGTACTGGTCGGAATGATCGCGAAATGCCTGTCTGGCCAATCGCACTGCTTCCGAGATGGCATCCGAAGACACGTTGCCGCGCCATTCCTCTACGATCGTGTCCCAGGCGATACCCGAGGCCACCTGTTCCAAGACATCCGCCACCAGAATCCGGGTTCCCAGGAACGTCGGCTGACCGTGACAGATCGCGGGATCGGCGACGATGCATCGCCCAATGATTCGCTTGAGCGGCTGCTGCTTGGGTTTTGCCACGATGTCTGCCTCATGCACGATTGTACCCGGAACCGCGATCAGTCCTCTCCTTCGGCGTTTCGAACAGTGCGCACCGGAGAAGAATCAGATCGCCCTGGACGAATTCAGCGGCGCGCTCGAGGTGGCTCCCTTTGACGAATCGGCCCGCGGTGATGGGCTGCTCCGGTCAGCGCGCGGCTGGACCGCGCTCGATCACCATCAGCGTGAACGATCCGGGCAGCACCGGTCCTCGGCCTCTGCCTCCCGCGGGCGCCGGACCAAATTTCGCCGAAACCACGAACACCCGGTGGTTCGTCGGGTCGAGCCCCATGTTGCGCGACCCCGGCGGAGTCTGCAGGGTTTCGGCGACGCGATATTGGTCCGGAGAGTCCTGATGAATCACGGTGAGCGTGCCGTCGGCATTCGCCGCAAACGCGTCGCCCGAGGCGGCATCGTACCCGGCGCCGTCGACGCCCGTGCCAATTGGGACCGTGGCCACCACCTTGCCCGCCTGATAGTCGGAGACCGCCATCAATCCGCTGCGACAACCGCTGAACAGCCGGTGATGCACGGTGTCGATGGCCATGGCGACCGGCTGGCGGCACGGCGTAGTGGGCCAGCGCCGCGCCACCGTCGCCGTCTTCGCGTCGATCTCCACCACCTCGCTCGTGTCGGTGAGATTCGCGTACACCTTGCCGTCACCGGCGGACACGCCGTATTCCGGTTTGCCGCCGAGCGCAATATTCGTGATCTGCTTCCCGGCCCGCGGGTCGATCACGGTCGAGGAGTGCGCATCGCCGTTCAGTGTGAAAACGCGGTTCGATGGGCCGTCGTAGAGGATTGCGTCGGCATCTTCGGCGGCCGGGATCCGGCCCAGCGCTTTGAAGGTTGCGAGATCGAACATCACCACGGACTGGTCGTTGCCCGAGGTGGCGAATCCATGCCCCGTGCCGCTCGCCACCGCGGTTCCGTGCGCGCCCTGGATGCCGCTGATCTCGCCCAGCAGCGTCCCGCTGTCCTCATCCACGACCATCACACGATTCTGCCGGGCGATAAACAAACGGTGGTTGGGTGGATCGGGCACGACGTAGTCCCAACTCCCGTCCCCGCCCAGCGTGTAGGTGTGAGTGACGCGATAAGACGAGGATGGCTGCGCGAGCAGCGAAACCATGGCGGTCAGTGAGAGGATGATCGCGATTTTGCGCATAGTGACTCCTTTCTGATTGAAGTATATCCGAGCCGTCCGCCCAAAGCCGTTCATTTACTGGCCAATCTATGCCTATTTTTCTCCGGCAGCCCCACGGCTGAGCTTTTCAAAGAGGCTGCGGATGCGGGTGAGGCGTCGGGATAGCAGA
>Ga0209698_10000184_pt1 | contig 66675 bp, 60 predicted proteins | sample LitLauG_LLR_2012_FD_187203 | JGI IMG/M metagenome (GOLD analysis project Ga0209698, IMG submission 187203) | Freshwater sediment microbial communities from Pennsylvania, USA - Little Laurel Run_MetaG_LLR_2012 (SPAdes) (version 2) | ecosystem: Environmental > Aquatic > Freshwater > Creek >... | reverse complement strand
GAATACGTCTGGGACGTGCCGCCGGGCTGGTAGCTGGCGGTGGGCTGATAGCCCGTGCTCAGGTTGACGGTGCCCAGCCCGGGATTGAAGCCGTCGATATACGCGGCGGCGAAGCTCGTGCTCAATTGCGGGCTGCCCGTTGTCATCACCACGTTGATCGGGTTGTAGACCGTGCTGGTGATCACGAAGGGCGGCTCGTAATCGATCGCCGGGTTGTACGCGAGCGCGTTGAAGGTTCCCGCGTCGAAGCGACGCGTGCCGGTGCACGCTCCAAAAGAATCCGGCACGTAGGCCCACTGCATGCTGCCCGAGTCGTCGAGCATCAACACGATGTTGGTCGGCGGAGTGAGCGCCGTCGGCGGGCTTTGGGATATCGCGTACTGCGCGAAGGCGTTGCCGGCGACCAGCAACAGCGCCGTCGCGCGCAAGGTGGCGGCGGCGATTTCTTTGAGCGGCCAAGGTCGGTACATTCGGATCTCCGGTCCCGTGGTCACAGGGAGTAATAGGATTCGAGGCGGACCACGGTGTTGCTGTTCTTCCCGTAGCCGTGCGCAGTGATGTGCGCGACGTTGGCCGCATTGGCGCTGTTCAGCGGATTGCCCCGGGTATAGCCGGCGTTCGGATACAACGCGATCGACTCGGCGACGCACGACGGTGCCGATGCCGCGCTGCTGTTGGGAACGGGCACCTGAAGCGTCTTGGTATTGTCGTGCCACCAGGCTTCGGACTGGGCCGGCGCCGTCTCCGTGATGGGCAGCCCGGTCGAACTCGACGGCCCCTGGTACATGCCGGGAAACGTGCCGGGAGCGGCAACGAATACCCCCAGGCCGCCGTTGCTCTTGACGAAGTTCTCGCAACCGCGCAGCGCCGCCTCGGCGGCCTCGAACGCCAGCATGCGGTCGCGCGAGTTGCCCGCCATGCGCTCTTCCTGCGTCGAGATCGAAAACGCGGCGATGCCGATCAGGCTCAGAACGGCCAGGATGATCAGGCCGACGATCAGGGCGATGCCTCGCTGCGCCGTCGGGCCTGCCCTGCGAAGCGCGAAGCGCGAAGGGGGCCCGGGTCGATGAGGGGTGGCAGGCGTCATGGCGCTAATCCCATGATGGATCGATGTCACTGAAGCCGGTCGCGCAGCGCGGTCGAGGCCGAGAACACCTGGCGCAGCCGCGTGTCCGGCGCATTCCAGGCGACGCTGGGCGTCGGGTTGGGGTCGTTGCCGCGGAACAGCAGCGTCTGGTTGGCCGGCGCCACGCCTCTCTGGTCGCCCACCGCGATCAGCGCGATCCGCACGCTGACCACCTTGCTCCAGTCGACCACCTGGTCCGCGTGTTCGAAGATGTCGGCCGCCGTGATGCCGTCGTTCGGCGTGTTGTCGACTCCGTACACGACGTCCATGTCTTCGATGTTGTCGACCACTTCCTCGACCGTGTTGCTGCTCATCGAGTAGCGGTACAGCGCCGGCACCACCGGGTTGCTGTTCGGAACCTGGCCGACGTAGTAGGTGACCTGATCGAAATGCTGGACCGTCGGAAAGGTGTTGACCGAGATCGACGCGGGCAGCGCAGGAACCGCTCCGCCCGTCGCATAGGACAACAGGGCCGGGGCGGTCACCGGCGGTGCGGTCGTGACCTGGAAGATGGCCGCCGAGGAACAATCGGCCAGCAGCGCGTAGTCGCTTTGCTTGAAGTTGGCGGTGCCTCCGGGCACCGTGTTGTCGGCGATCGTGATGGTCCCGTTCGCGGTGTCCACCCCGGCGCTCATGCGCACCGGCAGGCCGCTGGCCACCTGCAGTTGCAGGATGTCGCCACCCCAGTAGGTCGGAGCCGACGGCGGCGGCCGTACGCCGCCGGCGGGCGGCACCCAGCCGGCGGGCGGCGCGGTCGGCAGCGCAGCGAAGGCGGCGGTCTTGAAGCCGAGGATCGGCATCGTTTTGCCGGTGGCGTCGAGCGTCAGCACGGTCGGATCGTTGCCGGTGCCGGACGGCACGAATACGCTGGGCACGACCGGCTGGTTGGTGCTGATCGACGCCAGCGATCCGCATCCGAGCGACCCGGCACGGCGCACGTCGCGCGTGATCGAGTCGAGCGCAAAGCGGCCGGCTTCCTGGATGCGCGCCAGGCTCGCGTTGCCGCGGTAGGCGCCTTTGGATCCGACGTACAGGTAGGTCACGGCGCCGACCACCACCAGGCCGATCGAGATGCTGATCATCAGCTCGATCAGCGTCAGACCGCGCTGCGCGCACCGACCCGGCGGGCGTCCTTGCTGCACGTTCAAAGCTCCACCGTCACCGCGTAGGCGCCCGGCGCGTAATTGGCCGCTGCCACGCCCGTTCCGGCCTGGGCCCGGGTGTCCGCCCAGTTGATCGTGATGGCGATCTGCACGCTGCCGGTTGCGCCCACCACCGGCGCCAGGATCGTCGCGCTGCCGCTGGGCAGCGTCGCCACGCGCGCCTGCCAGTCGCCGATGGCGGCCGCGGTCCCGGCGCTTCCACCGGCAGCCGGCGTGCCAGGCGCCAGCGTGTAGGCGCTGTTGACCGCATTGCTTCGGTCGGCCCGCATCCGGTCCGCGATGTCCTCGGCCAGCATCGCGGCCTGCCAGCGATAGACCGAGCCCTGGTTGACCTGCATGCCCTTCAGCTGCAACCCCGCCATCCCCAGCAGGCCGATCGACAGCACGACGATCGCCACCAGGATCTCGATCAGCGTCATGCCGCGCTGGCGGGCGCAAGCGCAGGGGTTGAATCGGGAGCGGTTCATGGAGATCGGTTTCCGGGTCATGGGGCTATTTATGGCGCGGCGCAGTTCGTTTCGGCGCCACCCAGGTCGTTGATCGGATTGCCCGAGGCGTCGTTCTGGGCGACCCGCACGCGGCCGGTCGCCTTCACGGTGATCAGGCGCGCGGCACCGCCGGCCACCGGTCCGCCACCCTGGCAGAGCATGAATTTGCCGTCGACTCCACCGGCAGCCAGGCGGCCGGTCGAGTCGAACGTCACCGGACCCGCATAGGTCGAGACCAGCGTGTATCCGGGCGGGACCGGCGCTCCCTTGCGCAGCGTGTTCTGCGTTCCGTCCGGCATCGTCACGACCATGGTCCAGCCGGAGGCGCCCCAGTCGGCGCCGCCCGAGCCCGGCGTCAACGACACCGTCGCGCTGCCGCCGAACTTGGCCGCTTCGCTGCGCGCTTCGTTCAGGGAGCTGACGAAGGCGTCGCAGGTCGTATCCACCTGGTTGCTGGCGACCAGCTTCTCCAGCGCCGGCAGGCCGAGTCCCAGCAGGATCGCCGCGATCAGTATCACTACCAGCAGCTCGACCAGCGTGAAACCGGCCGCCCCGCGATTGCCTGCGAAATCCCGTTGGATGCCCCGAAACATGGCGCGGATTGTGACCGCGCGCCCGTTGCGGTCCTAGGCCCGGGCCCCCGTTCGGTCGCCCGAAGGCGACGGACGGGTACGGGGGTTGCGCAGATCCCAAGAACGGTCGAAGACTCTGGGTAGGTGCGAGATCGCGCCTTTACGTTAGTTGATAACCGGTCAGATCGCCAGCGGGTCGACCTCGATCTGCCATCTCAGATGGCGCGGGACCTTGAGCCCCCGTACCTGAATCAGCCATGCGTCCAGAAATTGATGCAGCGGCGCCCGCCGCACGGATTCCACCAGCAGCTGCGCACGCAGCTCGGAGGCCAGACGCGCCAGGGGCATCGGAACCGGGTCGTACAACACGACCGACTCGCTCTGCGCGAGCGGCAGGCCGCAGCGCCGGCACTCGTTCAGAAACTGCAGCGCGTCGTCCAGCGTCCCGGCCGTGGCGGTCAGCAGCGCGTGGTGGGTGTACGGCGGCATGCGGGCAGCGCGCCGTTCGGCCAGCTGTTCGCGCGCAAAGGCCGCGTAGTCGGCGTGTGCCAGGGCGCGGTACAGCGGGTGGTCGGGAAAGCGGGTCTGCACCAGCACGCGCGCCGCCTGGCCGGCGCGCCCGGCGCGCCCGGCCACCTGCATCATCAGCGCGAACAGCCGCTCCGGAGCGCGGAAGTCGGCCGCGATCAGCTGGGAGTCGGCGTTCAGTACGCACACGACCGAGACGCGCTGGAAGTCGTGCCCCTTGGCGATCATCTGGGTGCCGACCAGCACGTCGATCTGTCCGGCGTGCACCTGTTGCAGCGTCTCCTGGGCCGCGCTCGGCCGCCGCGCGCTGTCGCGGTCCAGGCGGCCGATGCGCGCGCCGGGCCAGCCCTGCGCCAGGGTTTCCCGCAGCGTCTCCTGCACCCGCTGAGTGCCCTGGCCGACCGGCTTCAGATCCTGGTTGCCGCAAGTCGGGCAGGCACGCGGCACGGGCCGGCCCCAGCCGCAGTGGTGGCAGCGCAGCGCGGCCCGCTGCGCGCCCTCGGCGCGATGAAACGCCGCGTGCGCGCTGCAGTTCGGACAGTCCGACAGCCAGCCGCACGCCTCGCAGGCGAGAACGGGCGCATAGCCGCGCCGGTTAATGAACACCAGCGCCTGCTGGCCCCGCGTCAGGGCGTCGGCCAGGGCCGCCCGCAAGGGCGCGCTGATGCCTTGCTGGGGCGGATGCTGCCGCACGTCGACCGTTTGCACGTGCGGCCCCTGCTTCGCGCTGCGCGCTTCGGAGGGCAAGCCCGGCTCTGTACTGAGAGATAGGGAGGGCTTGCCCTCCGAAGCGCGCGGCGCGAAGCAGGGGCGCTGCACCAGGCGCAGCAGCGCGTAACGCCCGCTCTCGGCCAGGTGCCAGGACTCCAGCGAGGGCGTGGCCGACCCGAGCACCACGGCCGTGCCCGCGAGCTGGGCGCGCTTCACGGCCAGGTCGCGGGCCGAGTACCGCACACCGTCGGATGCCTTGAACGACGCGTCGTGCTCCTCATCGACGATCACGATCCGCAGGTGCGGCAGCGACGCGAACACCGCCAGCCGCGTTCCCAGCACGATGCGCGCGCGACCTTCGTGCGCCGCCAGCCAGGCGGCGGTGCGCTCAGCCGCCGGCAGGCCGCTGTGCAGGCTCACCACGTGCAAATGCGCGAAGCGCCGCTGCAGGCGCATCTCGAACTGCGGCGTCAGGTTGATCTCCGGCACGAGCCACAGCGCCTGGGCGCGCGCATCCTGACCGAGTGCGGCGGCGATCGCGCCCAGATAGACCTCGGTTTTGCCGCTGCCGGTGATTCCGTGCAGCAGAAACGGCGCGAACCCCGCGGACTGCACGATCGCGTCGATGGCCGCCTTCTGTTCTTCGCGCAGGCTGACCGCGTCGAGCGCGGCGCCGGCCGCCTGCGCAGGCGGCGCGCGCCGCAGCTGCGCCATCCGGCCCGCCGCCCTCGGACCCGGAACACGGCGCAGCGACGGAGGCAGCGCGCCCAGCACGACCTGCGCCCACGAATGGTGGTAGTACGCAGCCGCGAACCGACAGAACTGCAGCCAGTCCTGCGCCAGCAGCGGATCGTCCAGCACGGCCCGCAACGGCCGCACGCGCCCTTCGTCGATCGAACACTGCGCCGAAAGCTCGGCGATGACGCCGAGCATCAGGCGTTTGCCCACCGGCGCCACGCAGCGCATTCCGATCCGCGCGATCGGCTGCTGCTCCGGCGCAAGCCGGTACTGCAGCGGCTGCGCCGTCGGCAGGTCGAGCAGCACGTGCGCGAAGTTCATCGCGCGGACGGCATCCGCAATGGGGTCGTTCACTAAAAAAAACGCATCCGTCTGGTTTGTCAAGGCCGGAATGAGGCCCGGGCCCCTGTGGACAACTTTGTGGACAAACGCTGCGAAGATGAGCTAAGTCCCCGCCACACCTTGTCTTCAATCGGTAACCCAATGTCCTGCTTAGCGATATCTATCTTTGAATTCAATGAGTTAAGAGAAAAAATCAAGCTCTGCGGGCCTGCGCGGGCCGGCGAACCGCATGAATACGGGGTCTGCGCGACTTTGTGCATAAGTCAAGCCGGTCGAGCACCTCGACGGACCCGTGCCGCACTCGGCAAGGTGAGTGCCGACTCCGTTATAAACGAGCCTAGCGCCTCAGATGCCGACTGTGCTGATGCACCGTGTCGACCAGAGCGGCCACCGCATCGACCGGCGTGAAGCGCGATATGCCGTGCCCGAGATTGAACACGTGCCCACCGTACGTGCCATCCGGACTGCGCGGGGGACCGAATGATTCGAGCACCCGGCGCGCTTCCGAGCGCACCATCGCCTCGGGCGCGAGCAGCACGGCCGGATCCAGATTGCCCTGCAGCGCGCAGCGGTGTCCGATGCGCGCCCGGGCCTGCCCGAGGTCCTGCGTCCAGTCCAGACCCACCGCATCGCAGCCGCAATCGGCGATCGCCTCGAGCCAGGCACCTCCGCCCTTGGTGAACACGATCGACGGCACCGACTGCCCCTCGTGCTCGCGGTCCAGCCGACCCACCACGCGCGCGATGTAGGCCAGCGAAAATTCGCGGAACGCGCGGTCCGACAGCACACCGCCCCAGGTATCGAACAGCATCACCGCCTGTGCTCCGGCCCGGATCTGCGCGTTCAGGTAATCCGTCACCGCGCGCGCATTGACGTCGAGCACCCGGTGCAGCAGATCGGGGCGCGCGTACAGCATCGTCTTGACGGTGCGGAAGTCCTCCGATGCGCCGCCTTCGATCATGTAGCAGGCGAGGGTCCATGGGCTGCCGGAGAAGCCGATCAGCGGCACGCGCCCCTGCAGCGCGTTGCGGACCGAGCGCACCGCGTCCAGCACGTAGCCGAGCTCGAGCTGCGGGTCCGGCACCGCCAGCGCTTTCACGTCCGCCTCGGTCCGCACCGGCCGCTGGAACCTGGGCCCTTCGCCATCGGTGAACTTCAGGCCCAGTCCCATCGCATCGGGCACGGTCAGGATGTCGGAGAACAGGATCGCCGCATCGAGCGCAAAGCGATCGACCGGTTGCAGCGTGACCTCCGTGGCCAGTTCCGGCGTCTTGGCGAGCGTCAGGAAGTCGCCAGCCCGGCGGCGGGTCTCGTTGTACTCTTGCAGGTAGCGGCCAGCCTGCCGCATCAGCCAGATCGGCGTGTATTCGGTCGGCTGCCGGCGCAATGCACGCAGCAAGGTGTCGTTGGCTGGTTTCACTGGAGTCCGATTGAGGCCGTCCCGGCGACCCGAAGCGGCCGATTCTCGCACGCAGGCGCTGCCGGACTGGATCCGCGCCGTGCCGGACGGAGTGCGCTTGGCGCTGCGGGTGCAGCCGGGCGCGCGCCGCTGCGAACTGGTCGGACCGTACGGCGAGCGCTTGAAGGTGGCGGTACAGGCGCCGCCCGCGGACGGCCGCGCCAACGATGCGCTGCTGCGCTACCTGGCCGGGTGTCTTGACCTGCGGGCCGGTGCGCTGCGGGTGGTGGCGGGCGCCAGCTCGCGCGACAAGTCGGTGCTGATCGAATGCGACCCGTCGCAGGCGCCGCGCATCGCGCGGCGCCTGGCGGCGCAGCTCGCACGATGAACGATTCCCTCCGCCGCAATGCGGGGGAGGGAATCGGTGGAATGCCCGGCAGGTCGGGCGAAGGGCGCGAGCGTGCTCGCGCCCCGTTTACTTCTTGGTGTCGGCCGTCGCGGGCGCCATCGCAGGCGCGGGCGCCGCCGCGGGCTTGGTCGCCCCGCTGGCCGGTTTCGTGTCGGACTTCGGCGCGCTGTCCGACTTGTCCGCCGTGGTTGTCTTGTGGGCCTTCTTCTTGTGCTTCTTCTTGGCCGGCTGCTCGCCAGCCGGGGCCGCGGTCGAGGGCGCGGTCGCAGCCGGCGCAGCCGGCGCGGGGGCGGCCATCTTGGAATCCTGGGCCAGCGCGCCGGCGCTCGCGAGCAGGCCACTGATCATCAGAGCGGCGATCTTCTTCATCTCAACATTCCTTTTTGAGTAGGGGATCCAAATGCGCCTGCGCGGTGGTCGGCCAGCCGCGTCGACGTCCGACGGTTTCGCAGATAAACGGGCCGGCCGATCCGGCGGTTGACAGTGGCGGGGCGGCTGCGGCGCGCCCGCGGCAAAAAAAACAGGCGCACCCTTGGGCACGCCCTGAATGATCCGTAAGGGGACCGGTATGGCGGCAAGCCGTCCGGCCGATCCCGCCCGGCTGGACGATTACTTCTTCATGTCGTCCTTCTTGGCGTCCGTCTTCTTGTCGTCGGCCTTCTTGTCGTCCGCCTTCTTGGGGTCGGCCTTCTTCGCATCGGCCTTCTTCGCATCGGTCTTCTTGGCGTCGCCCTTCTTGGCGTCCGTCTTCGGCGCTTCGGCCGCCGGCTTGGCGTCCGCCTTCTTGTCGTCCTTCTTCATCTCGTCGGCAAACGCACCGGTTGCCGCGAACAGGCCGGCGATCATCACAGCGATCAGTTTTTTCATCAGATAATCCGTCATCCGTTTGGTTAGAGGAAGAGCACCCCGACGCCGCCCGTGGGCGGGCTCGCTGGATACCCGGTTCCGATAACGGTGATCTCTCGCACCGCGTTGACAGCGCGCCATTGGTATTAACCTTCCGACCCGGGCCGACGCCACCGCACCAAGATGGGCCACAGCCATGAAGACACGAGCCAGAGTGCGATCCGGCTCAAGCGGACGCCGTCGCCGGCGCTGCGCCCGGCGCCGCCCGCCGTGCGAACCAGCAGCAACACGGTGCCGGCCAGACTCCACAGCAGGGCCGCCAGGAACACCCAGGATCGAACGCGATAACCTCCCGGGACGCGGGCTGCAAACACCGCAGCCAGCATGACGCTGATCATCTGCGCGATCAACGCGCAGGTCAGTGCCTGGCCCAGGCGCGGCAGCGGGTCTTGATCGATCTTCACCGGACTAGTCTAGGGAACTCGAGGCGCACCACGATGGGCTCCGACGCCGATCCGATCGTCGCAATCGCCACCGCGCCGGGCCGCGCCGGAATCGGCGTGGTGCGCGTGTCCGGACCGCGCATCGAGGCCATCGTGGCCGGCGTGCTCGGAGCGGCGCACGCGGCCGGCTTGCGGCCGCGCCATGCCACGCATGCGCGGTTTCTGGATGCGCGCGGCCGGGTGATCGACGACGGCATCGCGATCTTCTATGGGGCTCCGCATTCCTATACCGGGCAGGACGTGCTCGAGCTGCAGGGGCACGGCGGACCGACGGTGCAGCGCATGCTGCTGGCCCGCTGCCTGGAGGCCGGGCGCGCGATCGGGGCGCGACTGGCCGAGCCGGGGGAATTCACGCGGCGCGCGTTCCTGAACGACCGGCTCGACCTGGCGCAGGCCGAAGCGGTTGCCGACCTGATCGATGCCAGCAGCGAAGCGGCCGCCCGCAGCGCCAGCCGCAGCTTGGCGGGCGAGTTTTCGGACGCGCTGCACCGGCTGGCCGGGCAGCTGACGGAGGCGCGCGCGCTGATCGAGGCGACGCTCGATTTTCCGGAGGAGGACGTGGAAGAGCTCGGCATGCGCGACGTGCTCGCGCGGGTAGTCGGGCTGCAGCGGTCGGTCGACGACGTGATGCGCCGCGCGCGGCTGGGCGCGGTGCTGCGCGACGGGCTGCGCGTGGCGCTGGTCGGGGCGCCCAACGTGGGCAAGTCCAGCCTGCTCAACACGCTGGCCGGCCAGGAGGTGGCGATCGTCACCGCGCATCCGGGAACCACGCGCGACCGCATCGAGCGCAGCATCGATATCGGCGGCCTCCTGCTCAACGTGATCGACACGGCCGGACTGCGCGCGACCGCCGACGAGATCGAGCAGCTCGGGATCGACCGTACGCTGGCGGCAGTGGCCGAGGCCGACATCGTGATCGAGCTGGCCGACGCCACGGTTACGGCCGGGCGCGAGTCGGCAGCCGGTGACGGCCACTGGCGGCAGCGCATGGGCGAGCACGCATCGCACATCGTCGCGTTCAACAAGGTGGACCTGAGCGGCGAGGCGCCGGGGCTGCGCGAGGGACGCCTGTACATCTCGGCCAAGACCGGCGCCGGGCTTGACAGCCTGCGCGCGGAACTGCTGCGCCGCGCCGGATGGGATCATGCGCCGTCCGACGAAGGGGTCTACCTGGCGCGCGCGCGCCACCTGGACGCGCTCGCGCGCAGCCACGCACACCTGCAGCAGGCCGCCGACCACCTGCTGCGGGAGGCGCTGCGACCGGAACTGGCGGCCGAAGAGCTGCGGCTGGCCGGGCTGGCGCTGGGCGAGATCACCGGACAGGTCACGGCCGATGACATACTGGGCCAGATTTTCAGCCGCTTTTGTATCGGAAAGTAGGCGCGTCATACTTGCGGCCCCTGACTTCGCCCAGCGCCCGGAGACGCCATGAGACTGACGCTGCCCGACCTGCGCCGCACGGCGGCCGAACGCAAGATCGCGATGCTGACCTGTTACGACGCCTCGTTCGCCGCCGTCCTGGATCGCGCCGGCATCGATTCGCTGCTGATCGGCGACTCCCTCGGGATGGTGGTGCAAGGCCATGATTCGACCCTGCCGGTCACGGTGGAGGACGTCGCCTACCACACGCGCGCGGTCGTGCGCGGCTCGCAGCGCACCTTCGTCGTCGCCGACATGCCGTTCGGCTCCTACCAGGGCGGCGCGCCGCAGGCGTTCGACAGCGCGGTGCGGCTGATGCAGGCCGGCGCCCAGATGGTCAAGCTGGAAGGCGGGCGGGAGATGGCGCCCACGATCGCGTTCCTGGTCGAGCGCGGCATCCCGGTGTGCGCGCACGTGGGCCTGACGCCGCAGCACGTGAACCGCTTCGGCGGCTATCGCATCCAGGGGCGCGGCCAGGCCGCCGCCCGCGTTCGCGCCGACGCCAACGCCGTGGTGCAGGCCGGCGCCGAAATGATCGTGATCGAGGCCGTCCCCGAAGCCGTCGCGCGCGCCATCGCCGCCGAGTCAACGGCGTTGACGATCGGCATCGGGGCCAGCGCGGCCTGCAGCGGGCAGGTGCTGGTGCTGCACGACATGCTGGGCGTGGTCTGCGGCAGGCGCCCACGCTTCGTGAAGGACTTCCTGGCCGGCGCGGGCGGCGTGGAGGCCGCCGCCCGCGCCTACCTGGCGCAGGTGCAGTCGGGGGAGTTTCCGACGACCGGGCACGTGTACGCGGATTCGAATTGATCGCATGAACAAACCCGACGCGCCCACTCCGCTTAGCCGGCTGCTGATCGAGCGCGCCCCCGCCGCGGCCGCATTGCGCCGCACCCGCACCTGGTGGAGGAGCCGGTGGCTGTGGCTGGTGGCGGCGCTGGCGCTGGCGGCGCTGGCCTGGGCGGTTTCGCAGCGCGGCCGCCCGGTGCCGGTCGAACTGGGAACGGTGGCCGCCGCGTATCCGTCCCAGGCGATCGCGGTGCTCAGCGCGACCGGGCACGTCTCGGCCGCGACCCATGCCTCGGTATCCAGCAAGGGGACCGGCCGGCTGGAGTGGCTGGGCGTGCAGGAGGGGCAGCGCGTGCGCAAGGACGAGATCATCGCGCGCCTGGAAAGCCGCGACGTGCGCGCGCAGCGCGAACAGGCGGCTGCGGGCGTGGAAGCAGCCAAGGCGAATCTCGCGCAGGGCGAGGCCGAGCTGGTCGATGCGGACCTGGCGCTGAGGCGAGCGCGCGACCTGGCCCAGCGCCATTTCATTTCCTCCTCGGAGGTCGACTCGGCGGTGGCCCGGCACGACAAGGCCACGGCGGTGATTGCCTCGCTGCGCGCGCAGATCGGCGTGGCCGAGGCCAACCTGCGGGCGGCCGATGTCGCGGTCGACCAGACCTCGATCCGGGCGCCTTTCACCGGCGTGGTGCTGACCAAGAACGCCAACGTCGGCGACATTCTGACGCCCTTTTCGGCCGCCTCCGGCACCACCGGCGCGGTCGTCACGATGGCGGACATGAGCACGCTGGAGGTCGAGGCGGACGTATCGGAATCGTCGATCGCACAGATCTCGCCCGCGCAACCGGCCGAGATCCAGCTGGACGCGTTCCCCGAGCTGCGGCTGGCCGGCCACGTCAGCCGGATCGTGCCGGATGTGGATCGCAGCAAGGCGACGTTGCTGGTCAAGGTGCATTTCGACGATGCCGATCCGCGCGTGCTGCCCGACATGAGCGCCAAGGTTGCGTTCCTGTCGCGCCGGCTGGGTTCGTCCGAAAGAGGCTCGGTGGCCGCGGTGCGGCCGGAGGCGATCGTCGCGCGTGGCGGCAAGAACTACGTGTTCGTCGTGACGGCGGCCGCGCCCGATGCGGCCGGGCACGCCGCGCTGACCGAGGTGCGCGTGGGCGCGCGCATCGGCGACCTGGTCCGCATCGAGGGCGTGGCGCCCGGAACGCGGATCGTGATCGGGGCGCCGGCCGATCTGGCCGACGGCGTGCTGGTCGCCGCCCGGAAAGCCTGAGATGGACGAAGTGGCCGGCGCAGCGGCGGCAGCCGGCCGGGCAAGCCGCCGGCCGCAAGCGCCGCTGGTGCAGATCCGGCACCTGTCGAAGAGCTACCGGCGCGGCTCGCAGCGCGTGCCGGTGCTGACCGACGTGAACCTGTCGATCGCCAGCGGCGACTTCGTCGCGATGATGGGGCCCTCGGGGTCGGGCAAGACCACGCTGCTGAACCTGATCGCGGGGATCGACAAGCCGGACGGCGGCGAGTTGCTGGTGGCGGGCCAGGACATCACCCGGCTGGGCGAAACGGAGCTCGCCGCCTGGCGTGCGCGCACGGTCGGATTCGTGTTCCAGTTCTACAACCTGATGCCGGTGCTCACGGCGCTGGAAAACGTCGAGCTGCCTCTGCTGCTGACCGACCTGTCGCGCGGGCAGCGCCGCGCCCGGGCCGAACTGCTGCTCGAGCTGGTGGGCCTGTCCGACCGGCTGCAGCACTACCCGAACGAGCTGTCCGGCGGCCAGCAGCAGCGCGTGGCGATCGCCCGCGCCCTGGTGACCGACCCGCTGCTGATCATTGCCGACGAGCCCACGGGCGACCTGGACCGGTCCTCGGCCGCAGACATCCTGAAGCTGATGGACCGCCTGAACGTCGAGCTGGGCAAAACGATCGCGATGGTCACGCACGATCCGCGCGCGGCCGAAGCGGCCCATCACCTGATCTACCTGGACAAGGGGCAGCTGACGGACACGTCACCGCTGGCCTGACCCATGTTTTTACTGCAGCTCGCGCTGCGCAACGCCTTCCGCGCCCGCCTGCGCAGCGCGCTCACGCTGCTGGGCCTTCTGATCGCGCTGGTGGCGTTCGGTCTGCTGCAGACGGTGGTGGGGGCCTGGAACGCGGGCGTGGAGATGGCATCGGCCACGCGCGTGGTCACGCGCAGCGCGATCTCGCTGACGTTCTCGCTGCCGCTGTATTACCGCGACCGGATCCGCGCGGTCGAGGGCGTGCGCCGGGTGGCCGCCTCCAACTGGTTCGGCGGCGTCTGGCGCGACGAGAAGTCGTTCTTTGCGCAGTTTTCGGTCGACGCCGAGAACTTCTTCGCGATCTACCCGGAGTTCGTGTTCAAGCCGGGCGAGTTCCGCGATTTCCTGCGCGACCGCCAGGGGTGCGTGGTGGGGCGGCAGCTGGCGGACCTGTACGGCTTCAAGGTCGGCGACAAGCTGCCGATCCGCGGCACCATCTATCCGGGCAACTGGGAATTCAACATCCGCGCAATCTACGACGGGCGCGACAGCTCGGCGATCACGCGCCAGATGTATTTCCACTTCGACTACCTGAACGAGTACCTGAAAATCAAATCGCCGCTGCGCGCCAACCGGGTCGGCGTGTTCGTGATGGAACTGGCCGATCCGGAGCGCGTGGCCGACGTGTCGCACGAGATCGATTCGCAGTTCCGCAACTCGCTGGCCGAGACGCTGACCGAGAGCGAGCGGTCGTTCCAGCTCAATTTCCTGTCGATGTTCGGCACCATCGTCAGAATCATCTCGGGCGTGTCCTACGTGGTGATCGCGATCATCCTGGCCGTGACCGCCAACACGATGGCGATGACCGCCCGCGAACGGCTGCCGGAGTACGCAACCTTGAAGGCGCTCGGTTTCGGCCCGGGCTTCGTGGGCCGGCTGGTGCTGGCCGAGAGCCTGCTGCTGTGCGCGATCGGGGGGGCCGTGGCGCTGCTGCTCACCCGCCCGGTCGCGGCCGTCTTTCATCGCGCCACGGTGCAGATGTTCGCCGTCTTCGAGGTGTCGGCGCGCACGCTGCAGATGGAGGCGGCCTGCGCGCTGGTGGTGGGGCTGATCGCGGCGCTGGCCCCGATGACGCGGGCGTCGCGCATCCGGATCGTGGATGGATTGCGGCATGTGGGTTGAGCGCCGTACGCCCTCACCCCCTCTTCCGGCCTCCGGCCGGAAGAGGCAGGAGGAAGAGAACGAGGGGGCTGGGCTGGCCCCCTCGTGCTCCCCCAGCCAATGTGAAGGACGCTAAGAGATGCGGGTGCCGCTGACCTACATCGCGCGCAACCTGTGGGTGCGCAGGCTGACGACCGTGCTGACGGCCGGCGGCATGGCGCTGGTCGTGTTCGTCTTCAGTGCCGTGTTGATGCTGGACGCCGGGTTGAAATCGACCATGGTCTCCAGCGGCAGCGATTCGAACGTCGTGGTGATCCGCAAGGGCTCGGACACCGAAGTGCAAAGCGGGATCGACCGCGATACGGCCGCGGTGGTGGAGACGCTGCCGCAGGTCGGGCGCGGCGCCGCCGGCCAGACGCTGGCGTCGCGCGAAGTCGTGGTGCTCGATTCCCTGACCAAGCGCGGCGGCGCGCAGCGCACCAACGTCCCGGTGCGGGGCATCTCGCCGCTCGGCCTGGAGTTGCGCAGCCAGGTGCGGCTGGCGGAGGGCCGCATGTTCCGACCCGGCGCCAGCGAGGTGGTGGTGGGCAATTCGGTGGCGCACGACTTCAGCGGCGTCGCGATCGGCCAGACGCTGAACTTCGCGCAGCGCCAATGGCTGGTGGTCGGGCGCTTCGATGCCCAGCGGACCGCGTTCGATTCGGAAATCTGGGGCGACTGCGAGCAGCTGCTGCAGGCGTTTCGCCGCACCGTGTATTCGTCGCTGCTGGTGCGGCTCGCCTCGCCCGGTCAGTACGACGCGCTGCGCGCCGCCATCGACGCCGATCCGCGCCTGCAGCTGGAGGCGCGGCGCGAGCGGCGCTACTACGAGGACCAGTCGCGCCAGATGTCCGACTTCATCCGGATACTGGGCCTGACGCTGTCGACGATCTTCTCGCTGGGCGCGATGATCGGGGCCGCCATCACGATGTACGCGTCGGTCGCCAGCCGCACCGCGGAGATCGGCACGCTGCGCGCGCTCGGTTTCGCGCGCCGCTCGATCCTGACCGCGTTCCTGGTCGAGTCGATGCTGCTGGCGCTGGCGGGCGGCGCCGCCGGGCTGGCCGCCGCTTCGCTGCTGCAGGCGGTGCGCATCTCGACCACCAACTTCCAGACCTTCTCCGAGCTGGCGTTCTCTTTCCAGCTCACGCCCGGCGTGGTGGCCCGCTCGCTGCTGTTCGCGCTCGTGATGGGGCTGGCCGGCGGTGTGCTGCCCGCCGCCAAGGCCGCTAGGATGCGGATCGTGGACGCTCTGCGGACGAGTTGAGGCGACGATGGACGAACTGCTGCGGCAGGCCGCGGCGCGCGCGATCGCCTATTTGGAGGCGATCGGTCGGCGCCCGGTCGCACCGGACCCCGCGGCGATCGCCGCGCTGTCGCAGCTGGAAATCGGCCTGCCGGACGCTCCCGCCGACCCGATGCGGGTGCTCCAGGTCCTGGACACGGTCGGATCGCCCGCCACCGTGGCCGCCTGCGGGCCGCGTTACTTCGGGTTCGTGACGGGGGGCGCCCTGCCGGCGGCGCTTGCGGCCAACTGGCTGGCCGGTGCGTGGGACCAGAACGCCGCGTTCGACGACAGCGCCGCCGCGGTGGCCCGCTTCGAGCGGGTGGCGCTGGACTGGCTGATCGGGCTGTTCGGGCTGCCGGCGAGCTGCGGCGGGGCGTTTGTCACCGGCGCAACGATGGCCAACTTCTGCGCGCTGGCGGCGGCGCGCCACGCGCTGTCGGGGCGAGCCGGCTGGGATGTCGAGGCCCACGGCCTGTACGGCGCGCCGCAGCTGAAGGTGGTGGCGGGCCAGGAGGCCCATGTTTCCCTGTTCAAGGCGCTGGGACTGCTCGGCCTCGGCCGCCGCGCTGCGACGCGGGTCCCGGTCGACGCCCAGGGCAGGATGCACGCCGACGCGCTGCCGGACCTGGACGAGTGCACGATCGTGTGCGCGCAGGCCGGCAACGTCAACACGGGTGCCTGCGATCCGCTCGAGGCCATCTGCGAGGCGGCGGCTCGCCGCGGCGCGTGGGTCCACGTAGACGGTGCGTTCGGGCTGTGGGCCGCGGCCGCGCCCCGGCGCGCCCACCTGGTCGCGGGCCTGGCGATGGCCGACTCCTGGGCGACCGATGCCCACAAGTGGCTGAACGTTCCATACGACAGCGGCGTGGCGTTGGTGCGCGACGCGCGTGCGCTGCATGGCGCGATGGCCATGTCGGCCGAATATCTGCCCGCGGCCGCTTCGGTCCGCCATCCGTCTCACTTCACGCCCGAGTTGTCGCGCCGCGCGCGCGGGGTCGACATCTGGGCCGCGCTGTATGCGCTCGGACGCTCCGGCGTCGCCCACCTGGTCGAGCGCAACTGCGTGCTGGCGGCGATCTTCGCGCAGAGGCTGCGCGCGGCCGGCTACGAGGTGCTGAACGAGGTCGTACTGAACCAGGTGCTGGTGTCGTTCGGTGACGCGGCGATGACCGCGCACGTGATCGCGCGCGTGCGACAGGACGGCACCTGCTGGTGCGGAGGTACCGTATGGCAGGGACGCTCCGCCATGCGGATCAGCGTCTCCAATTGGTCCACCCTCGAGCAGGACGTGGAGCGCAGCGCGGCTGCCATCATCGCGTGCGCACGGGCCGCCGGCGCGCCGACGCGCGGCCCTTAGACCCCGCGCGCGCCGCCGCAGGCTTGCTGCGCCGCCCTCGCGTGCGTTGAAAGCCCGCACCGTCTGTCGCTTTAAATGCACGAAGCACTGGCGCGTTGCGGTCGATTGGAGTAGCGTTTTCGGCGCAGTCGATGATGACCGCGCTGCGTTTATTGGCTTCCGGTGCCCGGGCTCGTATAGCTCTTCCGCTCTGTACGTCGCAGTTTCTGCCGCAACAACTCCCCGGCCATTCCGCAACGTCCCATGGATTCATCGCTTGCGCGCCGCGGGCGCATCCCGCGTAATCGACAAAGAGCTTGCCATGCCCACAGGCGTTGTTAAGTGGTTCAATGAGACCAAGGGCTTTGGTTTCATCAAGCCCGACGATGGTGGCAGTGACGTCTTTGCCCATTACAGCGGCATCAAGTCCAAGGGGTTCAGAACGCTGAAGGAGAACCAGCGCGTCGAATACCAGGTCCAACAGGGGCAAAAGGGACCTCAGGCGGTCGAGATCGTTCCTTTGGCTTGATGACCTATCCAGGGCGGATTCATACGGCGCCGCCGGCGATCGCCGCGGTCAGTGGGTCGACTACCCGACCGCCGCGCTACGCGGCCGCGCCTTTTTACACACGATAAGAACGGGGAGGAGACAAGTCGATGAGCGCATTAGCTTCGCGTGAAGCGTTTCTGGCCGCGCCGGCCGACGTGCGCCATCGGGCTCTGGTCCAGTGGGTCGACCGGATCGCCCGGCTGACCGCGCCCCAGCAGATCGTCTGGTGCGACGGATCGCGCGCCGAATACGAGCGCCTGTGCGAGCAGATGGTGGCCGCCGGCACGCTGCGGCGCCTGAATCCGCTGAAGCGCCCCGATTCGTACCTGGCCTGGTCCGATCCACAGGACGTGGCGCGGGTCGAGGACCGCACGTTCATCTGCAGCGAGCGGCGGGACGACGCGGGCCCGACCAACAACTGGGTCGCGCCGGCTGAGATGCGCGCCACGCTGGACGGGTTGTTCGCCGGCTGCATGCGCGGGCGCACGCTGTACGTGGTCCCGTTCTCGATGGGGCCGGTGGGCAGCCCGTTCGCGCAGATCGGGGTCGAGCTGACCGACAGTCCGTACGTCGTCGTGCACATGCACCTGATGACCCGCGTCGGCAAGCCCGTGCTGCGGGAGCTCGGGGAAGCGGCGCCGTTCGTACCGTGCGTGCACTCGGTGGGCTCACCGCTCGTGCCCGGCCAGGCGGACGTGCCCTGGCCTTGCAATCCGAACAAGTACATCGCGCACTTTCCCGAGTCGCGCGAGATCTGGAGCTTCGGCTCCGGCTACGGCGGCAATGCGCTGCTGGGGAAGAAATGCCTGGCCCTGCGGATCGCTTCCGTGATGGGGCGCGACCAGGGCTGGTTCGCCGAGCACATGCTGATCCTGGCCGTCACCTCGCCTCAGGGTCGCAAATACCACGTGGCCGCAGCGTTTCCGTCCGCCTGCGGCAAGACCAACTTCGCGATGCTGGTGCCGCCGGCCGCCTTCGCAGGCTGGAAGGTCACCACGATCGGCGAGGACATCGCATGGATCCATCCGGGCCGCGACGGCCGGCTCTATGCGTTGAATCCGGAAGCAGGCGTGTTCGGGGTGGCGCCCGGAACCGGACTGTCAACCAATCCGAATGCGATGCGGATGCTCGGTGCGAACGTGATCTTCACCAACGTGGCGTTGACGGATGACGGCGACGTATGGTGGGAAGGCCAATGCGAGGCGCCGGCGCATTGCGTCGACTGGCAGGGTCGCGACTGGACGCCGGCGATTGCGGCGGCCGAGGGAAGAAAGGCCGCACACCCGAACTCGCGCTTCACGGCGGCTGCGAGCCAGTGCCCGTCGATCGACCCCGATTGGGAAGACCCGCTGGGTGTCGCGATCGACGCGTTCGTGTTTGGCGGCCGCCGATCGACCACGGTGCCCCTGGTAACCGAAGCGAAGAGCTGGAGCGAGGGGGTGTACATGGCGGCCACGCTGGCGTCGGAAACGACCGCGGCGCAGGCGGGATCGCAGGGCGTGCTGCGCCGGGACCCCTTTGCGATGCTGCCTTTCATCGGCTATCACGTGGGCGACTATTTCGCTCACTGGCTGGATCTGGGCGGGCGGCTGGCGGCCGCCGGCGGGCGCGCCCCGAAGATCTTTTGCGTCAACTGGTTTCGCGCCGGCGAGCACGAGCGTTTCGTGTGGCCGGGGTACTCCGAGAACATGCGGGTGCTCGAGTGGATCGTGAAGCGGATCGAGGGCAGCGGTGGCGGCGGCGACACGTTCCTGGGCGTGGCGCCGCGCTACGGCGATCTGCGCTGGGATGGCCTGCCCTACGACCCGGCGTCGTTCGAGCGCGCCACGGGTTTGAGCGCGTCCGAGTGGCGGCGCGAGCTGGACTCGCATGCAGAATTCTTTGCGAAAATGGGTGACCGCGTTCCAGCCGAGCTGCAATCGGTACGACGCCGCATCGCCGAGCGGTTGCCGCGGTGAGGTCGCGCGGGGCCAGATGTTGCTGCCGCCGCGGCGCGACCGCGCGCGCGGCCCGGTCTTTCGGATAGCGCCGCAAACTTCGTGTTTGCGTGGGTATCGGCGCAGCCCATAAGAGTGTCCAATCGGGTTGAAGCGCCGGCACCAGATCCGAACGCGCGCCGATTCTTTCTGTGGGCGCTTACTTTCCCCTTCAGTTTGGCGTACACTCCGGCGCGCTTTTGGCCCTCGTACGATCTCAGTCATTCGATGCTGGTGAGACCTCCGGCCGCACGAAGGAAGTCATGAGAAAGGCGAGTACTCGCTTCCGTAGAGGAGTCCATGGCCGGCCCTCATACTGAATTTCCTTCGACCGACTTCGCGATCACGTCGGTCAACGTTCCGGACCGCTTGGATCAACGCGAGGTCGATGATCGCAAGCAACAGGACGACGCTTCCTTCTACGCCAGACGGCGGCCGCTGCGAACCTGGTCGCGCCGCCTGCTGCCTTACCTGGTGCTGCTGGCCTTGGTCGCGCTGGCCGGCCGATGGTTCTCGGATGAGAGGGAAAGCTTCGGAGCCAGCCGCATGGCCCAGCGGATGTCGGCCGTGCTGCACATGCCGGTCAGCGTGAAGGACAGTCGCATCCGCACCACGCCGTCGCCCGCGGTCGTGCTCAGCGGGGTTGACCTGGGCGGCCAGGTCAAGCTGGACGAAATCGTGCTCGAATTCACGGCGCCCAGCCTGTGGAAAGCCGTGATTTCCGGCCAACGCCGCTGGGGCGACGTCGTCATCTCCCCGACCACGCTGACCTTCGAGCAGGCCGGCCGGCTGTTGACCTGGGTCGCGTTGCTGGACCGACTGGTGCCGGACAGCGTGACCCGGGTGCGGATCGCCCAGGTGCGCTTCCCCGGCAGTGGCCTGCTGCCCGATCGCTACGAAGCCATCAGCCGGCGTGAATCCAACGGACTGTTCGCCAGCGTGATGCTGCGCCGGCTGGACTTGCCCGGCAGCATGCAATTGCAGGTGACGCCGGATCGCGCAGGCGCCCCCGTTGCATTTCAATGCGATGCCGCCGATTGGCGACCGCCGTTCGCTCCGAACACGCCGTGGTCCGAGGTGGTGGCCAACGGTCACGTCAGCGCCGACGCGATCGAGCTTGAAAAATTCACGCTGGGCTCGGCCTGGGGTGCGGTCGAGGGACATCTGTCGGTGCGGCGCCAGGACCACGCGGCCCTCGCGTGGACCGCCAGCGGCCAGCTGGCCACGGTCGGCATCGATATCCCGACCGTGATCCTGCAGGTCACCCACTCCGCCCCTACGGAGCTCACCCCGCCGATGTCGGGGACGGCCGCGCTCGATGCGGTGGTGGCCGGGGCGGGCGTCACACCGGAAGATGCGCTGGGGCGCCTGGTCGTCTCCGGCGAGATCCGGGTGCGTAACGCCGAACTGAGCGGTATCAATCTCGGCTACGCGGCCAGCCGGCCGGCCGCCCACGCCGCCGGCAGCGGTGCGTCGACGCGGTTTACGAAATTCGATGCAACGTTCGTCGCCGGCAACGGTGGCGTCGCGTTCCGGGATTTGCGGGGCGTGGCCGGAGCTCTGAAAACGCACGGGGAATTGACCGTCGCCCCGAATCTCGACCTGAACGGCTTGCTGCACGTCGACCTGGGCACGACCCGGGTCCAGGCTCCGCTGCGAATTCGGGTGCGCGGCACGATCGCGCATCCGGAGTTCGGGCGCTGAGCAGCAGCGCACTGGCGGCCCGTGAAGGGCCTCGAGCGTTCCACGTGAAACATCGGAACCACGGGTTCCACGTGAAACCTTTCGTGGTTGGCTCGGCCCTGACGGGCCGCGCCTTAACCGGTCGTCCTATACTTCGCGTGCGCCGGGCCCGAGCCGGCCGCGGGCAGCGGCGCTCCAGATGTCTTTCAACGGCAACTTCGAAGTAATCGTTATCGGTGGCGGCCACGCCGGGACCGAGGCCAGCCTCGCGTCGGCGAGGATGGGCGCCTCGACCCTGCTGATTACGCACAACCTCGAAACGCTGGGCCAGATGTCCTGCAACCCGTCGATCGGCGGAATCGGCAAGGGCCACCTGGTCAAGGAGATCGATGCGCTGGACGGGGCGATGGCGTTGGCCGCCGACCGCGCCGGCATCCAGTTCCGGATACTGAACGCCTCCAAGGGCCCGGCGGTCCAGGCGACCCGAGCGCAGGCCGATCGCGTGCTGTATCGGCAGGCAATTCGCGGGGTCCTCGAGCGCCAGCCCAATCTGAGTCTGTTCCAGCAACCCGTCGAAGACCTGCTGATCGAGGGCGACCGGGTGGCGGGCGTGATCACGCAATCCGGTATCCGGTTCACCGCGCGTTGCGTGGTTCTGACCACCGGCACGTTTTTGAACGGGCTGATTCACGTGGGCCTTCAGCAGCAGTCGGCCGGGCGCGCCGGCGATCCGCCCTCGATCTCACTGGCTCGCCGGCTGGCCGAACTGGGTCTGCCGCGTGGGCGGCTGAAGACGGGGACCCCCCCGCGACTCGACGGTCGCACGATTGACTTCGACCGCACCGAGCGCCAGCCTGGAGATCGGGATCCGGTGCCGGTGTTCTCGTTCCTCGGATCTGCCGATCTTCATCCAGAGCAGTTGCCGTGCTGGATCACGCACACGAACCGCGAGACGCATCGGATCATCCGCGCGAACCTGGACCGTTCGCCGATGTATTCGGGCGTGATCGAGGGAATCGGTCCGCGTTATTGCCCGTCGATCGAAGACAAGGTGCAGCGCTTTGCCGGCAAGGATTCACACCAGATCTTCCTGGAGCCCGAGGGGCTGGCGACGCACGAGTTCTATCCGAACGGCATTTCGACCTCGCTGCCGTTCGACGTCCAGGTGGCGCTGGTGCACAGCATCCCCGGGCTGGAGGACGCACACATCCTCCGGCCGGGCTACGCGATCGAGTACGACTATTACGACCCACGCTCGCTGCACGCGACGCTGGAAACGCGGTCCATCGCGAACCTCTTTTTCGCCGGGCAGATCAATGGCACGACCGGCTACGAAGAGGCGGCCGCCCAGGGAGCGCTGGCCGGCATCAATGCCGGTCTGCGCGCGCTCGACCGCACGGGCTGGTACCCGCGAAGAGATCAGGCGTATCTGGGTGTGCTGGTCGATGACCTGATCACGCGGGGTGTCACGGAGCCCTACCGGATGTTCACGAGTCGAGCCGAGTATCGGCTGTCGTTGCGGGAAGACAACGCGGATCTGCGGTTGACCGAGGTGGGTCGGCAACTGGGGTGCGTGGCGGACGAGCGCTGGGACCGGTTCAACCGCAAGCGCGACGCGATGGCGCGGGAGCTGGAGCGCCTCAAGTCGACGTGGGTGAACCCTCGCATACTGAACGAGCGAGACTCGGAGCGAATCTTCGGAAAAGCTCTGGAACGCGAATACACGTTGTTCGCGCTGCTGAAGCGGCCCGAGGTGCGCTATGCGGACCTGCTCAGCCTGAGGTCCGCCGATGGCAGTACGAACGCCGGCGATCAGGATCCTCAGGTGGCGCGGCAGGTCGAAATCGCCGCCAAGTATGACGGCTACATCGCGCGACAGCGCGTCGAAATCGCGCGACAGGAATCGCACGAAACGACCTTGCTCCCGGATGTGATCGATTACTCCATGGTTCCCGGGCTTTCGATGGAAGTGCGGCAGAAGCTGGCAGCGCATCGCCCGGCTACGGTCGGCCAGGCGAGCCGGATCTCCGGCGTCACGCCGGCGGCCATTTCATTGCTGCTGGTGCACCTGAAGCGGCTGCGCCCACGCGATGCGGGCGGCTCCGAGCCGGCCGATCCGGGCCGTCCCACCGGCCGCCGGCTGGCGGCCTGAGCTCGCCGGCGACCGCACGGGCGCCCTCGTGCAACGCGCAGCGACCGCCCCGCAAAGCGGAATGGACGCGCAACAGATCGGCCTGCACGCGCGCGAGCTCGGGGTCGAACTGACTGCGGCGCAATGCGAGCAGCTGCGGCGCTTCGTGCAACTGCTGCTGCGCTGGAACCGCGTCCACAACCTGACCGCGATCACGCGCACCGGCGACATCCTGAGCCATCACCTGCTGGACAGCCTGAGCCTGGCGCGCGAGCTGCCCCCTGCCGGCGTGTTGCGGATCCTGGACGCCGGCGCCGGAGCGGGCCTGCCCGGGATACCACTGGCCGTCGCCCTGCCCGGCCATCGCTTCACGCTGATCGACGCGGTGGCCAAGAAGTGCGCGTTCATGACGCAGGTCCGCCTGGAGCTGGGCCTGCACAACGCGGAGGTCGTGCACAGCCGCCTCGAGCAGCTGCACGGCGCGCGCTTCGACGTGATCATGTCGCGTGCGCTGGCCTCGCTCGCCGACTTCGTGGCGCTGACGCGCCACCTGCTGGCCCCTCACGGGCGCTGGATCGCGATGAAAGGCCAGCTGCCGGAAGACGAGTTGCGGCAGCTGCCACCGGACGTGGAGGTCGCGCGCACCGTTACACTGCGCGTCCCGTTGCTCGAGGGCGCGCGCCACCTGATCGTGCTCCAGCAGCGCTGACCGGAAGAAGGCCCTTGTCCCGGATTTTCTGCATCGCGAACCAGAAGGGAGGCGTCGGCAAGACCACGACTGCCGTGAATCTGGCCGCCGGACTGGCCGCCCAGGAGCAGCGCGTGCTGCTGATCGACCTGGACCCGCAGGGCAACGCGACCATGGGCAGCGGGGTCGACAAGCGCACGCTGAACCACACCGTGTACCACGTGCTGCTGGGCCTGGTACGCGCGGCCGGGGCGATCGTGCGTCCTGCCGCGGGCACGTACGACGTGATCGGCGCCAATCGGGAACTGGCCGGCGCCGAAATCGAGCTGGTCGAGCTGGAGCGGCGCGAATTGCGGCTGCGCGACGCGCTGGCGCCCTTGGTCGACGCCTACGACTTCGTGCTGATCGACTGTCCGCCCTCGCTGTCGCTGCTGACGCTGAACGGCCTGTGCGCCGTCCAGGGCGTGATCATCCCGATGCAGTGCGAGTACTTCGCCCTGGAGGGACTGACCGATCTTGTCAACACGATCAAGCGCGTCCACGCGGGCCTGAACCCCGATCTGCAGCTGATCGGGCTGCTGCGCGTGATGTTCGATCCGCGCATGACGCTGCAGCAGCAGGTATCGGACCAGCTGGAGACGCACTTCGGAGACAAGGTGTTCCGCACGATCATTCCGCGCAACGTGCGGCTGGCGGAGGCCCCGAGCCACGGCGTGCCGGGGGTGGTGTTCGACCGCAATGCGCGCGGCGCACAGGCATACGTCTCGTTCGGCGCCGAAGTGATCGAGCGGGTCAAATCGATGCGCGCGGCCTGACGCGCAGGCGACCACTCGAGGCCATCATGATGAATCGAAGACCCAAGGGACTCGGACGCGGGCTGGATGCGCTGCTCGGCGACACCACCGCCGGCCTGGAGGCGCTCGCCGGCGCGCCGCAGATGCTCGCGCTGACGCAGTTGCGCCCCGGCCGCTATCAGCCGCGCACGCGCATGGACCCCGAGGCCCTGGGCGAGCTGGCCGACTCGATACGCGCCCAGGGCGTGATCCAGCCGATCCTGGTGCGGCCGACCGGGGCCGACTCGTACGAGATCATCGCCGGCGAGCGCCGCTACCGCGCAGCGCAGATCGCGGGCCTGACCGAAGTCCCGGTGCTGGTCAAAGCGGTGGCGGACGAGGCGGCACTGGCGATCGCGTTGATCGAGAACATCCAGCGCGAGGACCTGAACGCGCTGGAGCAGGCCCACGGCGTGCAGCGCCTGATCCAGGAGTTCGGATTCACCCACGAGCAGGCGGCACAGGCGATCGGCCGCTCGCGCAGCGCCACGACCAATCTGCTGCGGCTGCTGAACCTGGCGGCCCCGGTCCAGCAGCTGCTGATGGACGGCGCACTCGAGATGGGGCACGCCCGCGCGCTGCTGCCGCTGCGGGCGGCCGAGCAGATCCAGATGGGACAGCGCGTTGCCGCGCGCGGCCTGTCGGTGCGCGAAGCCGAAGCGCTGGTCGAGCGGGCGCTGCGGCCGGCGCGCGATGCCGTCACGCGCAAGGCGCCGGACCGCGACCTCGCCCGCCTGCAGGAGGAGCTGTCCGATCTTTTCGGAACGACCGTGTCGGTACGGGCAACTCCCAAAGGCAAGGGACAGATCCGGATCGAATTCGGCAGCCTGGACCAGCTGCAGGGGCTGATCGAGCGGCTGCGCGGATGACGGACGGGGGCGCAGCGGCCTGGGCCGGCCGCACGTTTCCTTGCGCAACATCAAGCGCCGGCGACTTGCTCTGGACCATACGGCACCGTAGAATTTTCGGGCTTTGGGGGAGACGGCCGTGCGGCCGCCCGGGAAGGCGCGGGTGGTGGTGCGTTCGATGCGGCTGCGGCAACAGGTTCCGGTGATGTTCCGGGCCGTCGCGGCACAATTCCTTACCTCGATGGTCGTCGCGGCGGGTGCGTGGATGATCGCAGGCCATCGGGCGGCGGTTTCCTCGCTGCTGGGCGGTTTGGCCTGTGCCCTGCCAAACGGATTGTTGGCGCTGAACCTGGCGCGGGTTTCGCACTGGTCGAAGTCGCGCGCGGCTGACGGCGGGCCGGACGGGGCGAAGGCGTACGCGTTCGCGCTGCTGGTCGGTGAGTTCATCAAGGTCGTCCTGACGATCGGGCTGCTCGTCCTGATCGCGCGGGCGGTGCGGGACGTGGTCTGGCCGGCGCTGATCGTTGCGGTCGTCGCCGTGTTGTTGATGCAAGCTGCTGCGCTCATCTGGCGCTGAAGAGCACGATTCGATGGCTGATGCCGAACCCCTGACGGGCTCCGAATACGTCGCGCACCACCTGCGCCACCTCGCCAGTTCCCCCGCCAAGGGCCTGTTCGATTTCTCGGTGCTGCACTACGACACCGTCACGTTCTCTCTGGTGACGGTGGCTCTGGTGCTGATCGCGATGCGCTGGGCGGCCGCGCGCGCCACCGCGGGTGTTCCGGGTCGCTTCCAGGCGCTGATCGAGTGGGCATTTCAGACAGTCGACGAGCAGGCCAAGGCGATGGTGTCGGTCGACCGCACTTACGCGGCTCCGCTCGCGCTGACGGTTTACATCTGGGTCATCGTGATGAACGCGATCGATCTGCTGCCGGTCGACTGGATACCGCGTGCGTCGTCCTGGTTCGGCGTCGACCACGTGCGTCCGCTGCCGACCGCGGACCCGAATGTTCCGCTGGGAATGGCCTTGGGTGTGCTGATCCTGTCGTTGTACTACGGGATCAAGATCAAGGGACTGTTCGGGTTCGTCAAGGACCTGTTCGTTGCGCCTTTCGGCCAAGTGCACCTGAGCCTGAATCCGCTCACCTGGGTCGGTGCCGTGCTGCTGTCGGCCGCGAATTTCGGGATGAACATCATCGAGTACGTGTCCAAGACTTTCTCGATGGGTATGCGGCTGTTCGGCAACATGTATGCAGGCGAGCTGCTGTTCTTCCTTATCGCGCTGCTCGGCGGCGCCTTCGCGTTCGACAGCTGGCGCGGCGCCCTTGGCAGCGTCGGCCTTGCGCTTCTTCACGTACTGCTGGGTTTCGGTTGGGAGATCTTTCACATCCTGATCGTACTGTTGCAGGCGTTCATTTTCATGATGCTGACCCTGGTCTACATCGGACAGGCGCAGGAATCGCACGCCTCGCATTGACAGACCCGACCCGATTTCAATCACCTCGTATATCGATAGGAGAATGAACCATGTCTAACGTTGGCCTCGTCGCCATCGCCTGCGGCCTGATCATCGGACTGGGCGCCGCGGGCGCCTGCATCGGCATCGGCATCATGTCGGGCAAGTTCATCGAGTCTTCGGCGCGCCAGCCCGAGCTGATGAACGCGCTGCAGACCAAAGTCTTCCTGCTGCTCGGCCTGATCGACGCCTCCTTCATCATCGGAACCGGGATCGCGCTGTGGTTCGCCACCGCCAGTCCGTTCAAAGGCTGAGCTTTTGTCGCGTTGCGCCTGACTATCCAAGCGTCGAGCCGGGGCCCGACCTCCGGCCCGGCGCCCATCGGGGTGTCGCATGAACCTGAATGCCACGCTATTTTTCCAGACGGTTGTTCTCATCGTCGCGGGCTGGGTGACGATGAGATTCTTCTGGCCCATGCTGCGGGACACGTTGGATGAGCGCCGCCAGAAGATCGCCGACGGACTGGCCGCCGCCGAGCAGGGCACGCGCAGCCTGGGCGAAGCCCAGCGCAAGATCGCCCAGATCGACGCCGATGCCCGTGCCCGCGCCCAGACGCTGATCGCCGAGACCGAAAAACGGGCCCAGGCGATCGTCGAGGAGGCCAAGGCGCAGGCCAAGGCCGAAGGCGATCGGCTGATCCAGGCCGCGCGCGCCGAGGCCGCGCAGCAGGTGGTGCGCGCCAAGACGGTGCTGCGCGACCAGGTGGCCGCGCTGGCGGTGACCGGCGCCGAGCAGATCCTTAAGCGCGAGGTCGACGCCAAGGTGCACGCCGAGTTGCTGAACCAGCTCAAGGCGCAGTTGTAGCCATGGCCGAGCTATCGACCATCGCCCGCCCGTATGCCGAGGCGCTGTTTTCGGCGGCCCGCGCCAAGGGCGCGGCCGACGCCTGGCTGCCGCTGCTGGAGGCGCTGGCGCAGGCGGTGTCGCAGCCGCAGGTCGCCGGCGTCGCCTCCGATCCGCGCCTTTCCGACGCGCAGGTGTTCGACTTGATCGGTGCCGTCGTCGGTACCGCGCTACCCGACGAGCTCGCCGCCTTCCTGCGGCTGGTGATCGAGAACGACCGCCTCGCAAGCCTGCCGGAAGTGGCCTCCCAGTTCCGCAGCCTGAAGAACGACGCGGACGGAACGGCCGACTGCCTGATCGAGACGGCCTTCGCGCTGAGCGAGGCGCAGCTGGCCGACCTGGTCAAGCGGCTGGCCAGCCGGTTCCCGCGCCGCCTGAAGCCGGAACTGCGCCTGCAGCCGCAACTGATCGGCGGGGTGCGCGTGACGGTCGGCGACCGCGTGCTCGACAGCTCGGTACGGGCCCGCCTGGACGCGATGCGCGCCCGGCTGACCGCCTGAATTCAAAAGATCCGGAGTCCCCAACATGCAACTGAACCCTTCCGAAATCAGCGAACTGCTGAAGAGCCGCATCCAGCAGCTGGGCGTGGACACCGATGTGCGCACGCAAGGCAGCGTGGTCACGGTGACCGACGGCATCTGCCGCATCCACGGGCTGTCCGACGCGATGCAAGGCGAGATCCTGGAGTTCAAGGACAACTCGTTCGGGCTGGCGCTGAACCTGGAGCGCGACTCGGTCGGCTCGGTGATCCTGGGCAACTACGAGCACATCTCCGAGGGCGACATCGTCAAGACCACCGGGCGCATCCTGGATGTTCCGGTCGGGCCCGAGCTGATCGGGCGCGTGGTCAATTCGCTCGGCCAGCCGATCGACGGCAAGGGGCCGATCAACGCCAAGGCGCGCGACGTGATCGAAAAGGTCGCGCCCGGGGTGATCTTCCGCAAGTCGGTTTCGCAGCCACTGCAGACGGGGCTGAAATCGATCGACTCGATGGTGCCGATCGGCCGCGGCCAGCGCGAGCTGATCATCGGCGACCGCCAGACCGGCAAGACCGCGGTGGCAGTCGACACCATCATCAACTCCAAGGGCAAGGACCTGATCTGCGTGTACGTCGCGATCGGGCAGAAGGCCTCGACCATCGCCACCGTGCTGCGCAAGCTGGAGGAAACCGGCGCGATGGCCTACACGATCATCGTGGCCGCGGCCGCCTCCGAGCCGGCCGCGATGCAGTACATCGCCCCCTACTCGGGCTGCACCATGGGCGAGTATTTCCGCGACCGCGGCCAGGATGCGCTGATCATCTACGACGACCTCACCAAGCAGGCCTGGGCCTACCGCCAGATCTCGCTGCTGCTGCGGCGGCCGCCGGGACGCGAAGCCTACCCGGGCGACGTGTTCTACCTGCACTCGCGCCTGCTGGAGCGCGCGGCTCGAGTGAACGAGGAGTACGTGGAGAAGTTCACCAAAGGAGCGGTCAAGGGCAAGACGGGCTCGCTCACCGCGCTGCCGATCATCGAGACCCAGGCCGGCGACGTCACCGCTTTCGTACCGACCAACGTGATCTCGATCACCGACGGCCAGATCTTCCTGGAGACGGACCTGTTCAACGCCGGCATCCGGCCCGCCATCAACGCCGGCATCTCGGTATCGCGGGTCGGCGGCGCGGCCCAGACCAAGGTGATCAAGAAGCTGGGAGGCGGCGTACGGCTGGCGCTGGCGCAATACCGGGAGCTGGCCGCGTTCGCCCAGTTCGCCTCGGATCTGGACGACGCCACGCGCAAGCAGCTCGAGCGGGGCCGCATGGTCACCGAGCTGATGAAGCAGCCCCAGTATCAGCCGCTGCAGGTGTCGGAGCAGGCGGTGGTGCTGTTCGCAGTGAACAACGGGCTGTTCGACGACGTCGCGGTCGGCGATGCGCTGGCGATGGAAAAGGCGCTGCGCGAGCACCTGAAGTCCAAGCACGCCGCGCTGATCGACCGCATCGAGGCGACCAAGGATCTGACCAAGGACGACGAGGCGGCCCTGCTGGCGGCGATCAAGGCCTTCAAGCAGAGCGGCGCCTACTGATCGGACCAGGACCGCAACATGCCGAGCACCAAAGAGATCCGCCTGAAGATCAAGAGCGTGCAGAACACGCGCAAGATCACCAAGGCGATGCAGATGGTCGCGGCCTCCAAGATGCGCAAGGCACAGGAACGCATGCGAGCGGCGCGGCCTTACGGCGACAAGATCCGCAACATCGTGGCGCGGCTGGCCCTGGCCAATCCGGAGTACCGCCACCCCTTCGTCGTGCGCAGGGGGCAGGTACGCAGCGTCGGCCTGATCCTGGTGTCGACCGACAAGGGGCTGTGCGGGGGCCTGAACACCAACATCCAGCGCGCGGCGCTGGCGCGCATCAAGCAGTGGGACGGCGCCCAGCAGAAGCTCAAGGCGACCGCGATCGGCAACAAGGGACTGGCGTTCCTGCAGCGGCTGCGGGCCGACATCGTGTCTCACGCGGTGCAGCTGGGAGACGCGCCCAACCTGGAAAAGCTGATCGGCCCGGTCAAGGTCCAGCTGGACGCCTACGCGCGGGGCCAGATCGACGCCGTGTATCTCGCCTATTCGCGGTTCATCAACACGATGAAGCAGGAAACGGTGATCGAGCAGCTGGTGCCGCTGTCGAGCGAGCGGTTCGCCCAGAGCGAGGACGAGCGGCGCGCGTACGCCTGGGACTACCTGTACGAGCCGGATCCGCAGCGCGTGATCGACGAGCTGATGACCCGCTACGTCGAGGCCCTGGTGTTCCAGGCGGTCGCCGAGAACATGGCTTCCGAACAGAGCGCGCGCATGGTGGCAATGAAGGCCGCCTCCGACAACGCCAAGAAGCTGATCGACGAGCTGCAGCTGATCTACAACAAGACGCGCCAGGCGGGGATCACCAAGGAAATTTCGGAGATCGTCGGCGGGGCGGCAGCGATTGCTTGAGCAGCATGCGTAGGCCGAACGCCCTCACCCCTTCCCCCTCTCCCGCGGCGCGGGCGAGGGGAAATTTCGTGCGGCAAATGGCCCGAGGCCATTTGCCGAAAGCTCAGTAGAGGAAATTATGTCCAACGGAAGCATCGTTCAATCCATCGGCGCCGTCGTCGACATCGAGTTCCCGCGCGACCAGATGCCACTCGTGTACGACGCACTGGTACTGGAAGCCGACCCGTCCAACCGCCTGGTCGAGCAGGGCCTGACGTTCGAGGTCCAGCAGCAGCTGGGCGACGGCGTGGTGCGCACGATCGCCATGGGTTCCAGCGACGGCCTGAAACGCGGCATGCAGGTGCGCAACACCGGCGAGGGCATCAAGGTGCCGGTAGGCATCGGCACGCTGGGCCGCATCATGGACGTGCTGGGCCGCCCGATCGACGAAGGCGGCCCGATCAAGTCCGAGGAGCGGCGCGAGATCCACCAGCCGGCACCGATCTTCGCGGATCTGTCGCCCTCAGTGGAGCTGCTGGAGACCGGCATCAAGGTGATAGACCTGATCTGCCCGTTCGCCAAGGGCGGCAAGATCGGCCTGTTCGGCGGGGCCGGTGTGGGCAAGACGGTCAACATGCTTGAGTTGATCAACAACATCGCGACCCAGCACTCCGGCCTGTCGGTGTTCGCCGGAGTGGGCGAACGCACGCGCGAAGGCAACGACTTCTACCACGAGATGATCGAGGCCGGCGTCGTCAAGCTGGACAATCTGCCGGAGTCGAAGGTGGCGATGGTGTTCGGCCAGATGAACGAGCCGCCCGGCAACCGGCTGCGCGTCGGACTCACGGGTCTGACAATGGCCGAGCGCTTCCGCGATGACGGCAAGGACATCCTGTTCTTCGTCGACAACATCTACCGCTACACGCTGGCCGGCACCGAGGTGTCGGCGCTGCTGGGCCGGATGCCCTCGGCGGTGGGCTACCAGCCGACGCTGGCCGAGGAGATGGGCAAGCTGCAGGAGCGCATCGTGTCCACCAAGACCGGCTCGATCACGTCGGTGCAGGCCGTTTACGTGCCGGCCGACGACCTGACCGACCCGAGCCCGGCCACCACATTCGGCCACCTGGACGCCACCGTGGTGCTGAGCCGCGACATCGCCTCACTCGGCATCTATCCGGCGGTCGATCCGCTCGATTCGACCTCGCGCCAGGTCGACCCCAACGTGATTGGCGAGGACCATTACAACACGACCCGCCGCGTGCAGGCGACACTGCAGCGCTACAAGGAACTGCGCGACATCATCGCGATCCTGGGCATGGACGAGCTCTCGCCCGAGGACAAGCTGGCCGTGACGCGCGCCCGCAAGATCCAGCGCTTCCTTTCGCAACCCTTCCACGTGGCTGAGGTGTTCACCGGCTCGCCCGGCAAGTACGTGTCCCTGAAGGAGACCATCCGCGGCTTCAAGATGCTGGTCGACGGCGAGTGCGACACGCTGCCCGAACAGGCGTTCTACATGGTGGGCTCGATCGACGAGGCGATCGAGAAGGCCAAGACGCTCAAATGAGCTCGACCATGCACGTCGACGTGGTCAGCGCCGAGGAGTCGATCTTCGGCGGCGAGGCCGAATTCGTGGTCCTGCCGGGCGAAGCGGGCGAGCTGGGCATCTATCCGCGCCATGCGCCGCTGATCACCCGCATCAAGCCGGGCGTGGTGCGCATCCGGGTGGCCGGGCGCGCCGACGAGGAACAGGTATTCGTGGCGGGCGGCATCCTGGAGGTGCAGCCGCACGTGGTGACCGTGCTGGCCGACACCGCCATCCGCGGCCGCGACCTGGACGAGGCCAAGGCCAACGAGGCGCTCAAGCGCGCCGAAGAGGCGCGCCGCAGCGCCTCCGACAAGATGGAGATCGCGCAGGTCGAGGCCGAGATCTCGGTGCTCGCCGCGCAGCTCGCCGCCATCCGCAGGCTGCGGGGCAAGTAATCCCGCCTGCGAGCCCAGTGGCGCTACGGCGGGCAAGCCCGGGAGCCGCGCGCGGGTGGAGCGCGTCTCATTCCCGCGCGGTCGACGCGCGGATTGATCGCGGTCAGGGAGTCTCGACTAACGGCCCACCGGGCATCCGGCGCCGCTGAACGCATGGAATAATCCCGTCCGCGCTCGGGGGAGTGCAAGGGCCGCACAACAGGCCCGCGGGATGTTTCATGCATTCGCACGTTCAAGGCCGGCCCACGCCGGTCGCCCTCGCGCTCGCTTTCGCATGTTCCGCGCCGGCCCTGGCCCAGCAGGCGGCCGACTCCGCAGCGGTCCCATCGTCGCCGCAGCAGATCGTCGTGACGGCCACCCGCACCGAGCGGGACACGCTCGATGTGCCGGCCTCGGTCGACGTGATCCGGCGCGAGGACATCCACGACGGCCAGCTGCGGGTGAATGTCTCCGAGACGCTGGACCGGATACCGGGCGTGGTCGCGCTGAACCGGCAGAACTACGCGCAGGACCTGCAGATCTCGATCCGCGGCTTCGGCGCCCGCTCCACGTTCGGCGTGCGCGGCCTGCGCCTGTACGTGGATGGCGTGCCGGCGACGCTGCCCGACGGCCAGGGGCAGGTGTCCAACTTCCCGCTGAACGCAGCCGAGCGCATCGAGGTGCTGCGTGGGCCGTTTTCGGCGCTGTACGGCAACTCCTCGGGCGGCGTGATCGTGCTGACCACGGCGCTGAAGCCGGGGCCCGTCAGCGGCGAAGCCGGCTTCGCGGCCGGCAGCAACAACACCTCGCGCGTGGGTGCCGACATATCCGGGGGTGACGGCTCCTTCGCCTACGCGCTGGACGGCGAATCGTTGTATACGGGCGGCTTCCGGCCGCACAGCTCCGCCCAGCGCGGCATCGTGAATCTTCGCGCCGGCTTCCTCGACACACCGCTGGGAGAACTCAGGCTCTCGATCAATTCACTCGAATCGGGCAACGCGCAGGACCCGATGGGCCTGACGCGTCAGCAGCTGCAAATCAGCTCGGACCAGACCACGCCCGAAGCCATTCAGTTCAACACCCGCAAGAGCACGCGGCAGGGCACCCTGGGCGCGGATCTGCGCTCGTGGCTGGGGGAGGTACGCCTCGAGACGTCGCTGTGGCTGGGTGATCGCGGAATCGTCCAGTACCAGTCGATACCGCTGACGACCCAGATACCCGCCACGAGCCCGGGTGGCGTGATCGATCTGGGCCGCCATTTCGGCGGTATCGACACCCGCGGAACCTACGACGCGGGGATCTTCACCACGACCGGCGGGCTGGATTTCGAGCGCCTGGTCGAGGACCGTTCCGGCTTCAACAATTTCACGAGTGCTGTCATCCCCCACCCTGTGTCCTGCACGCAGCGCGCGGTCACCTGCGGCGTGCAGGGCGCATTGCGCAAAGACCAGACCAACTCGCTCAACGCGCTCGATCCTTACCTGCAGACCGAGGCGCGCCTTTCCGATTCCTGGCACGCGCTGGCCGGCGTGCGCTCGTCGCACATTCAAGTCGATTCGAGCGACCACCTGAACGGCGCCAATTCGACGTCCTTCAGCTATTCCGGGTTGAACCCGACCGCGGGCGTCGTGTTCAAGGCCACGCCGCGCGTCAGCTATTACGCCTCGTATGGGCGCGGCTTCGAAACGCCGACCCTGAACGAGCTGGCGTACAAGCCGAACGGCCTGCCGGGCCTGAACACCGCGCTGCAGCCCGCCCGCAGCAACAACTACGAGCTGGGCGCCAAGGCGGCTTTGAGCCCCGGTCTGCGCGGATCGATCGCATTGTTCTCGACCTACACCAGCGACGAGATCGTGGTGTTCACCAACTCCGGCGGCCGCTCTACCTACCGAAACGCGACCAAGACGCGTCGCGACGGCGTTGAAGCCGAGCTCGAGGCCCACCCGTCCGAGAACTGGACGCTGTCGGCCAGCGGCTCGGTGATCGACGCGCGTTTCGATGCGAGCTTCCTGACCTGCGAAGCGGCACCCTGCGTCACGCCGAACCTTCTGGTGAACTCGGGCAACAAGCTGCCGTCGGTGCCGGCCCGGTCGCTATGGGCGCAGGTGAAGTACCGCGGCTGGGTCGACCTCTCTCTCGAAGGGCGTGCGCAGTCGGCGTTGTACGTGAACGATCTGAACAGCGACAAAGCCGGCGGAGCGACCGTCTTGAACGTGCTGGTCGAGCACACGATCTCGTGGGGACCGTTGCGTCCGCACTTCTTCGTGCGCCTCGACAACATCCTGAACCGCCATTACGTGGGCTCGGTGATCGTCAACGATTCGAACTTCCGCTTCTTCGAACCCGCCCTGAGGCAGACCTTTCTGGCGGGGCTCGATCTGCCGTTCTAGGCCGTACGCCCGTGAGGGCGCGCCCGCGCTAGCCCACCTGCTTCTGGCGCGCCACCACCTTGGTGATGCGCCACTGCTGCAGGATCGACAGCGTGTTGTTCACGATCCAGTACAAAACCAGTCCGGCCGGGAACAGGAAGAACATCGCGCCGAAGATGAACGGCATGATCGCCATCATCCTGGCCTGCACCGGATCGGGCGGCGTCGGGTTCAACTTGTACTGGATCCACATGCTGGCCATCATCACCACCGGCAGCACGAACCATGGGTCGGGTGTGGCCAGGTCGTGGATCCACAGCATCCAGGGCGCGTTGCGCATTTCGACCGAAGCCAGCAGCACCCAGTACAGCGAGATGAACACGGGGATCTGCACCATCACCGGCAGGCAGCCCATCAGCGGGTTGATCTTCTCCTGCTTGTACAGCTCCATCATCGCCAGCTGCAGCTTCTGGCGGTCCTCTCCGTACTGCTCGCGCAGCTTGACCAGGCGCGGCTGCAACTCCTTCATCTTGGCCATCGATTTGTAGCTGGCCGCCGACAGCGGGTAAAACGCCGCCTTGATCAGCACGGTCAGCAGCACGATGGCCCAGCCCCAGTTGCCGACCACCGAGTGCAGCGCGCCGAGCAGCCAGAACAGCGGCTTGGCGATCGGGGTCAGCCAGCCGTAATCGGCCACCAGATCCAGGCCGGGAGCGATCGCCTCCAGCGTCTTCTGGTCCTGGGGTCCCACGTACAGCGTGGCCGGTATCGACGCGCTCGCACCGGGCTCCACCTTGCCAAGCGGCAGCTTCACCCCGATCCGGTAGCCCTCGTCGACTTTCTGGGCATAGAAATCGCGCAGGATTCCCTTGGCCGGCGCCCAGGCCGCGACGAAGTAATGCTGTTCCATCGCGGTCCAGCCGTTGTCGGCCGGCTTCAGGTCCTGCGCCTTGTTCTTGTCGATGTCGTCGCACGAGATCTTGCGGTACTTATCGGCGTCCGAATAGAGCGCCGGCCCGGTGTACGACCGGGCGAAAGTCGACTCGCTTTCGGACTTGCAGCCGTCGCGCAGCAGCTGCAGGTACAGCCAGGGCGAAACCGCTTCGGCTCCGACGTTCGTCACGTCGTGCCGCACTTCGATGTCGTAGCGACCGCGCCTGAACGTGAACGTCTTGACCAGGCGCACGCCGCCGGAAACGGCCTCGAACCGAACGACCAGCGCGTCCTGGCCATCGGCCAGCGCGCGCGGGCCGCTCGACACCTCGAAGCGCGGCAGGCGATGATTGGGAAACGGGTTGTCCGCCGTATTGCCGGTCAGGCCGGACTGGGCCTGCTGATAGATGTGATCGGCGCTCGTGTCCAGCAGCACCACGTCGGTGTTCGCGCTGGAAGCGCGCCCGACCCACGACGCCGGCAGCCAGCGGCGAAGCCCCAGCAATCTGGCCAGGCCTTCCCCGGTCCAGTCGGGCGTGGGTTTCTGTTCCGGAAGCTCGACGCGCACCAGCGTCGCCCCTTGGGTGTCGAATTCGGCGCGAATCACGTCGGTCTGGATGCGCACCCGTTCGCCGCTCGCGCTCGGCGCACCGGCGGCGACCTCGCCCACCGCCCCGGAGCCGGCCGGCGTCGCCGGGGCGGGCGCCTCGGGAACCGGCCCGGCGCCGGTGTGCGCCTGCCCGGAGCTGGCGGCCGGCGCCGGCGGCGAAGCCGGCGTCGTGACCGCCGTCGGCAGCATCGAGCTGTGGCCCTGGTGCGTCTGCCACCGATCCCACAACAGGATCAACGACAAGCCGAATACGAACCAGAGAATCGTGCGTTGAGTGTCCATGTCGGTTTGAGCAGCTGCGGCGCTCGGGATGACTGCCCTTCAGCGCCAGTGGAATTCATCGGGCAGCGGATCGATTCCTCCGGCATGCCACGGGTTGCAGCGGAGCACGCGCTTGGCGGCCAGCCAGCTGCCTCTGGCCGCGCCGTACCGGCCGATCGCCTGCCGTGCGTACTCCGAGCAGGTCGGCCAGTGGCGGCACTGGTTGCCGACCCACGGGCTCAGCAGCAGCTGATAGCCGCGGATCAGCGTGAGCAGGAGCCCCTTCATCGAAGCGGTTCGCGCAGGTGCCGCGCGAGCTGGGCCAGCAACGAGTCCGCTTCCATTCGCAGCGAGCGTTTCAACTCCGACAGGTTCATTTCGGACCGTGCAGGCAGCGGGCTGCGAAGGCGCAGCACCAGGTCGACGCTGCGGCCCTGTGCCAGCGGGCGCAGCGCCTCGGCCGCGTTGCGCGCCGCTTCCCGCAGCTGGCGCTTGACCATCGCGCGCTGCACCGCGCGTCGGGCCTGGCGCCGGCCGACCGTGAAGCCGAATCGTACGGCAGCGGCATTGGATACTGACCGGGCCGCTGAAGCGGAGTTCTCCACACTGTCCCCCGAACGAAAACCGGGCTTGTCGCGCTCCGCCTCGGCTGTCTGCAGACCTACCCGGGCCGATACGGCCACCCAGCGGCGGGACGCCCGCCAGGTTGCCCGCTCGCCGGCCAGGGCAGCGAATTGCTCGGGGGTGCGCAGCCGCTCCGAGCGTGCGAGCGCGCGGGCGGTCTGACCTCGCGCGCGCAGCGGCTTAGACCGCGAGGCGCTTCCGCCCCTTGGCGCGCCGCGCATTCAACACGGCCCGCCCGCCGCGCGTGCTCATGCGTTCCCGGAAGCCATGGGTGCGCTTGCGCTTAACCACGGAAGGCTGATAGGTTCGTTTGGTGGCCACGTCAATCCTGATGGGTCGATTTCGCCGCGCTGTTTCGGCAAAGCCCTCTATTAGACGCGACCGCGATACCCCCCGTCAAACCCGTCCGCCGGGGTGGTGAAGCACCCGTTTCCGGGCACCTGTTCCAGGACGGGGGGATGGCGTGTCTGTGTTCGCTCACTATCCGATTATTCCCATTTCTGGTTGAGTTTCCTCGATGCGATCACCGAGCAGACGGCTCGTCGCGCTTGTGGATAACTTCGTCCGCGCCAAGTACAATGCGCCCTCGGTCACGCCGGTCGCTGGTTCGAACTCCGATTCCTATCGGTCCGACCTTCGGCGCCGAAGTTCGGTACGGGCGAGCTGCGTGCGACACGGCTGCCGATCAGGGTGTTCGACCAACAACTACAGACGCCGGCGCCGATGCGACCGGCGGACGGCGGGACCGGCTCACGATGCTCAGCTTCTGGCAAGACTGCTCGCGGCTTTTGGAAAGCGAGCTGACGCCGCAACAATTCGCGGCGTGGATCAAACCCCTGAAGGCGATCAACTTCGACGACCAGACCGGCGACCTTCGACTGGGCGCGCCGAACCGGCTCAAGCTGGATGCGGTGCGCGCGCAGTTCTCGACGCGAATCCAGGCGGCCGTCGCCAGCGTGTTGCGGCGGCCGGTGAACGTCGTGTTCGAGGTCGAGGACGAGGCCCGCGACGAGGCGGCGCCGGCGCGCGATGCCTCGCCCGCCGAACCGCGCGAACCGTGCGCGCAGGTGTCGGCGACCCAGCAGAACCAGGAACGGGCGCGCCTGAATCCGCTGCTGACGTTCGAAAACTTCGTCACCGGCAAGGCCAACCAGCTGGCGCGCGCGGCCGCCATGCAGGTCACCGAGAATCCCGGAGGTTCCTACAACCCGCTGATCCTCTACGGCGGTGTCGGCCTTGGCAAGACCCATCTGGTGCACGCCGTGGGCAACGGCGTGCTGGCGCGCAGGCCCAACGCCAAGGTGCGCTACATCCACGCGGAGCAGTACGTGAGCGACGTGGTGCGCGCCTACCAGCGCAAGGCTTTCGACGACTTCAAGCGCTACTACCATTCGCTGGACCTGCTGCTGATCGACGACATCCAGTTCTTCGCCGGCAAGAGCCGCACCCAGGAAGAGTTTTTCTATGCATTCGAAGCGCTGGTGGCCGGTCACAAGCAGATCATCATCACCAGCGACACCTACCCGAAGGAACTCAAGGACATCGAGGATCGCCTGGTTTCGCGCTTCGCCTCGGGCCTTACGGTCGCCATCGAACCGCCCGAGCTGGAGATGCGGGTCGCGATCCTGCTGAAGAAGGCGGAGCTCGAGGGCAGCGAACTGCAGGAGGACGTCGCGTTTTTCATCGCCAAGAACCTGCGCAGCAATGTACGCGAGCTGGAAGGCGCGCTGCGCAAGGTGCTCGCGTTCGCCTCGTTCCATGCGCGCCCGATCACGGTCGAGCTGGCCCGCGAAGCCCTGAAGGACCTGCTGCAGGCGAGCACCGGCCAGATCACGGTGGAGCTGATCCAGCGCTCGGTGGCCGACTACTACAAGATCAAGGTCTCGGACATGTACAGCAAGCGGCGGCCCACCAGCATCGCGGCGCCGCGCCAGGTCGCGATGTACCTGGCCAAGGAGCTGACCCAGAAGAGCCTGCCGGAGATCGGCGAGCTGTTCGGCGGGCGCGATCACACGACCGTGCTGCATGCGGTCCGCAAGATTTCCGACGCGCGCGGCAAGGATTCCGAGCTCAATCACGCGTTGCACGTGCTCGAGCAGACGCTGAAGGGCTGACGCGTGAAAGCCTGTGGACAACGAGCTCACAACCTCGATCGATTTGTGGACAACAACGCAATGCTTCACGCCGGTGCGTACTTGTTCCCAACTGTCCACCGTCATTCCGGCGTGGGCGATGCCACTTGTCCACACCATTGCCGCGACGCAAGGTCGCGCCCCGTAACGTATTTGACGGCTTGTCCCCCGAAGTCCGCGTGCCTATTAGTTAACTACTACCATTACTACGGAAAAGGAAGGATCTAAGCAATGCAATTGGTCAAAGCGCCGCGGGATGCCTTGCTCAAACAGTTGCAGGTGGTCAGCGGCATTGTCGAGAGGCGCCAGACGCTGCCAATTCTGGCCAACGTGCTGCTGCGGCGGGACGGCGAACGGCTGTCGTTCACGGCGACCGATCTCGAAATCCAGATCCAGACCGGCGCCGACCTGTGCAGCGGGAAGGACGTCGCGGCGACCACGGTGTCGGCGCGCAAGCTGCTCGACATCCTGCGCGCGCTGCCGGATGACGAGGTGACGCTGTCGCTGCTGAACCGGCGGCTGGCGGTTCAGTGCGGGCGCAGCCGCTTTAACCTGCAGACGCTGGCCGCGGAGGAGTTCCCCACCGTCAGCCAGGCCGAATTCAACGTCGATTTCACTCTGCCCGCGGCCGCGTTCAAGCATTTGCTGGCGATGGTCCACTTCGCGATGGCGGCGCAGGACATCCGCTATTACCTGAACGGCATGCTGCTGGTGTGCGACGGCAGCATGGTGCGCGCGGTCGCGACCGACGGCCACCGGCTGGCGCTGTGCGAGACGAGCCGCGAGGGCGAGTCAACTCCGGTCGAGGTGATCATTCCGCGCAAGACCGTGCTCGAGTTGACCCGCCTGCTGCCGGACACCGACGAGGCGGTGCGGATCCAGATGGCCAGCGGCCAGGTGCGCGTGTCCTTCGGTTCGGTCGAGTTCATATCCAAGCTGGTCGAGGGCAAGTTCCCCGATTACGCCAAGGTGGTGCCGGTGGCCAATCCGAAGCAGTTCCTGATCGGTCGCGAGGCGCTGATGCAGGCGCTGTCGCGCGTGGCGATCCTGACCACCGACAAGTTCAAGGGCGTGCGCTGCGTGCTGGCCCCGGGGTCGCTGAAGATCAGTTCGACCAACACGGACCAGGAAGAGGCGCAGGAAGAAATCGAGATCGACTACTCCGGCGAAGCGCTGGACATCGGCTTCAACGTGACTTACCTGCTGGACGTGCTGGCCAACCTGAAGACCGAGCACCTGAAATTCGCTTTCGGCGATGCGCTCGGCAGCGCGCTGGTCACGCTGCCGGATTCGGACCGATTCAAGTATGTGGTGATGCCGATGCGGATCTGACCCGCCTTCGCGCTGCGCGCTTCGGCGGGCTGTCGCCCAGCCCGGTTTCGATTCCAATTCGTTTGCGAGAAGTTGAGCATGTCCGCTGTACCGACTCCAAGCAATCCACCGTCCGACGGGCGCCACGACGCGCCGCCCGCGAACGACTACGGCGCCGAGAGCATCCAGATCCTGGAAGGCCTGGAGGCGGTCCGCAAGCGCCCTGGCATGTACATCGGCGACACGCAGGACGGCACCGGGCTGCACCACATGGTGTTCGAGGTGGTCGACAACTCGATCGACGAGGCTCTGGCGGGCTTCTGCGACGACATCGTGGTAACGATCCACACCGACAATTCGATCTCGGTGATCGACAACGGGCGCGGCATCCCGACCGACGTCAAGCTCGACGACAAGCACGACCCGAAGCGGTCGGCGGCGGAAATCGCGCTGACCGAGCTGCACGCGGGCGGCAAGTTCAACCAGAACAGCTACAAGGTATCGGGTGGACTGCATGGTGTCGGCGTGTCGTGCGTGAACGCGCTGTCCAAGTGGCTGCGCCTGACGGTGCGGCGCGACGGCCGCGTGCACTTCCTCGAGTTCAAGCGCGGCGACGTGCAGTCGCGGGTGACCGAGTCGGCCCGGCTCGACGGCGCGACGGTCGCGGTATCGCCGATGCGTGTGCTGGGTGAAACCGAGAAGCGGGGCACCGAGGTCCACTTCCTGCCGGACGACGAGATCTTCGGGCAGGTCGAGTACCACTACGAGATCCTGAGCAAACGCCTGCGCGAGCTGTCCTTCCTGAACAACGGCGTGCGCATCCGCCTGATCGACCAGCGCAGCGGCAAGGAGGAGGACTTCGCGTTCGCCGGCGGCGTGCGGGGTTTCGTCGAGTACATCAACAAGAACAAGACCGTGCTGCACCCGAACGTGTTCTACGCGAACGAGGAATCGACCGCCGTCGCCCCGGCCGCGCGCATCCAGGTCGAGGTCGCGATGCAGTGGAACGACGGCTATGTCGAGAACCTGCTCGGCTTCACCAACAACATCCCGCAGAAGGACGGCGGCACGCACATCACGGGTCTGCGCGCGGCGATGACGCGCGCGCTGAACAAGTACATCGAGGAAAGGGAATTCGCCAAGCGCGCCAAAGTCGAGACCACCGGCGACGACATGCGCGAAGGGCTGACCTGCGTTCTGAGCGTGAAGGTGCCCGAACCGAAGTTCAGCTCGCAGACCAAGGACAAGCTGGTGTCGTCGGAGGTGCGGCCGGCCGTCGAGGAGGTGGTGGGGCGCGCGCTGGAGACGTTCCTGCTGGAGCGGCCCGCCGATGCACGCATCATCTGCAGCAAGATCGTCGATGCGGCGCGGGCCCGCGAAGCGGCGCGCCGCGCGCGCGAGATGACGCGGCGCAAGGGCGTGCTGGACGGGGCCGGGCTGCCCGGCAAGCTGGCCGACTGCCAGGAGCGCGATCCGGCCAAGAGCGAGCTGTACATCGTCGAGGGCGACTCGGCCGGCGGCTCCGCCAAGCAGGGGCGCGACCGCAAGTTCCAGGCCATTTTGCCGCTGCGGGGCAAGGTGCTGAACGTCGAGAAGGCGCGCTTCGACAAGCTGATCGCTTCCGAGCAGATCGCCACGCTGATCACCGCGCTGGGCACGAGCATCGGCCCGGACTTCAATCCGGACAAGCTGCGCTACCACCGGATCATCGTGATGACCGACGCCGATGTCGACGGTGCGCACATCCGCACGCTGCTGCTGACGCTGCTGTACCGCCAGATGCCCCAGCTGGTCGAGCGCGGGCACGTGTACATCGCGCAGCCGCCGCTGTACAAGCTGAAGCACGCAAGGAGCGAGCGGTACCTGAAGGACGACCACGAGCTCGCGCAATACATGCTCGAGCTGGCGCTGAACGAGGCGCAGCTGTATCCGGACCAGGCCGCGTGGGACGCGCAGCGCCCGATCGACGGCGAGGCGCTGGCCGAGCTGGCGCGCGGCTACCTGGCGGCCGACGCGATCGTGCAGCGCCTGTCGCGCGTGATCGACCGCGGGGCCCTGGAGTCGATCCTGGCCGGCGTGGCGATCGACCTGAGCGACCAGGCCAGTGCCTCGGCGAGCGCTGCCGCGCTGGCGGCCGCGCTGCCCGTTAACGGGGCCGGGCCGGCCATAGTTAGCGCGCAGTTGGACCCGAACACCGACCGCTACGCGCTGCGGATCGAGCGGCGCCGGCACGGCAACGCCAAGGTGAGCGCGATCGATGCCGATTTCCTGCTGGGGGCCGACTACGCCGCGCTGTCGGCGGCGGCCGCGCAGTTTCGCGGCCTGGTCGGCGCCGGCGCTCGCGTGGCGCGCGGCTCGGGCGACAAGCGCAAGGATGCGCCGGTGGCGGATTTCCGCGCTGCGATGAACTGGCTGCTGGCGCAGGCCGAGGCCGGCGTCACCAAACAGCGCTACAAGGGCCTGGGCGAGATGAACCCGGAGCAGCTGTGGGAGACCACGATGGATCCGGCCGTGCGCAGGCTGCTCAGGGTGCAGATCGAGGATGCGATCGGCGCCGACGCGATCTTCACGACGCTGATGGGCGACGAGGTCGAGCCGCGCCGCCAGTTCATCGAGAGCAACGCGCTGGCGGCGGGCAACATCGACATCTGAACCTCGCAGGCTGGAATGCGTCAAAGTCGGTCGTACACCTTGACGATTCGGCCGCTGCCTCGGGCGCGGGGAAAGCCAATCGCAGGACTGTGGCCACCACCTGGTCCTTTCGTCATCGAAACTGTGTTCCCGTTCGCGCCGTGTTGAGAGGACGAACGCCCAGATGAACGCTCAGAACTCGGCCCCGCTTCCTGAGGGCGCCGAGATCGGGGGATACCGCATCCTTCACGCCCTCTCGAGCGGCGGGTTCTCGATCGTCTATATGGCGTACTCCGAGCAGAGCGGAGAATGCGTGGCGATCAAGGAATACATGCCAGCGAACCGTGCCCTGCGGCGGCCAGGGGATCTCGTTCCCTACATCAGTGCCGAGCACATTGCGCCCTACAAGTACGGCCTGGCCGCGTTTTTCGAGGAGGCACGGATCCTCGCGGCGATCCACCACCCGAACATCGTGCAGGTGCTCGAACTGGTACGTGCCAACGAGACGATCTACATGGTGATGCAGTTCCTCGAAGGGACCTCCCTCGAGAAACATATCCTGGGCAACCGCGCGGAGGGCCGCATCGCGGTGCTGCCCGAGGACTTCATCGTCGGCGTTTTTGGGCGCGTGCTCGACGGCCTGCACGAGGTGCACGCCCGCAAGCTGCTGCACCTCGATTTGAAGCCCACCAACATCTTCCTGCAGCCTGACGGCGTGCCCACGCTGATCGACTTTGGCGCCGCCCGACGCACTGCAGGGCGGGATGCGGCGTCGGTCATCCCGATGTTCACTCCGGGCTTCGCGGCGCCCGAGGCCTGCGCTCGCGACGGCGCGGTCGGTCCCTGGAGCGACGTCTACGGAACAGGGGCCTGCATGCTCGCCTGCATGAGCGCCAAGCCGCCGCAGGAGGCGAGGTCGCGTGCCCGCGAGGACCTGGTTCCGCTGGCCCTCGAGATCCTGGAGCGCTCCTACTCGCCGCAGATTCTGTCGGTCACGAAGGCCTGTCTGGAGCTCGACCCGCGCGCACGGCCGCAGAGCGCCCGCGAACTCCTCCAGCGCCTCAAGGACCGCTGAAGTCGAGCCCTCGTGCGGTTCGCGATCCGTCTGCGGGAAGCGAGCCGATCGCCCGGGCGTCCTGGACCTAAGCCAGCGGTTCGTCGTCCCCGTCGTCGTCCGGATCCTCGACGGTCCAGGCTCTCGCCAGCGATCGACCTCGTGACAGGGGACTGATGAACCGACCTGCCGCGGTGCGTTGATGTGCAATCTCGCAAAGGTTCCGATACCGCTGCGGATCGACGAACTGCAGGAACGGGTTCGAAGGCTCTGGCAATTCGGCGCCCGTTCTCGAATCCGGCGCGGGGCTGGGGACGTTCGACATGTCGGGACTCCTTGCCACCTGGTTGCGCGATGGCTGATCCTGCGCGCGGCATCACTTTGCGCCAGGTTCCGGTGGCGGATCGCGTTAAATGGCGCCAAGTGGCATATCTTCAATTCGCAGCGGGAAATCGGTCTGCGTTCGCGCGCGTCGGGCGGCGCCGACGGACTGTAGGGAACCACTCACACACACCGTTTTCCGCCCGTCAAACCGACGCGACGTCGGGACGACCTGCGCTAGGAAGGCTGGACACCCGGGAGTTCGCTCTCGACCGGCAGCGACTCATCGGCCTCGGCCAGAGACGGGTCGACCGGATCGATCGCATCCTCCCAGCGGGCGACGACCGCCGTCGCCAGCGCGTTGCCGACCACGTTCGTCAGCGTACGGCCCATGTCGAGGAAATGGTCGACACCGAGGATCAGGAGCAGTCCGGCCTCGGGCAAGCCGAACATGGGCAGCACGGCGGCGACCACCACGAGCGAAGCGCGCGGAACGCCGGCAATGCCTTTGCTGGACACCATCAGCACCAGCAGCAGCGTGATCTGGGTTGAAATGCTCAGATTGATGTTGTAGGCCTGCGCGATGAAGAGCGCAGCAAATGTCGTGTACATCATCGAACCATCGAGGTTGAACGAATACCCCAGCGGCAGCACGAAGCCCGTGACCTGGTTCCGGATACCGAATTTCTCCAGCTGCTCCATCAACTTCGGGTAGACCGCTTCACTGCTTGCCGTGGAGAAGCCGATGAGCATCGGCCCGCGAACGAGCCGGAGCAATTTGAAGACGTCACGCCCAAGTACCAGGTAGGCCGCGCCGATCAGAAGCGCCCAGAGCGCAAGCAGCCCTGCATAGAAGCTCACGATGAATTTTCCGAACACGACCAGGATGTGCAGTCCTTGGACCGTAATGACCGCCGCCACAGCACCAAAAACCCCGAAAGGGGCGAAGCGCATGACATAGTCGGTCACCTTGAGCATGACGTGCATGATCTCGTCGACGATCTGGACCAGGCTGCGTGCCGTTTGATTGTGAATGTGCCCCAGGGCCAGGCCGAAGAAGATCGCGAAGACGAGAATCTGCAGAATTTCATTGTTCGCCATTGCCTCGACGACGCTCCTGGGGAATACGTGTGCCACGAAATCTCTCAGGTTCAGCGCGCTCGTTGCAAGGTTCGCAGACGCACCGGCCTCCGGCAGCGGTACGCCCAGGCCTGAACCCGGGTGCAGCAGATTGGCGAAAAGCAGCCCCAGGCACAGCGAGCAAAGGGACGCGCCGACGAACCACCCGAGCGCCTTCGCTCCGATCCGTCCGACCGCCTTGGCATCGCCCATGCTGGCAAGACCCGAGACCAGGGTCGCGAAAACAAGTGGCGCCAGAATCATCTTGATCAGGCGCAGGAAGATGTCCGTGATGAGGCTGAAATAGCCGGCCATCTCCTTCGCGGCGGCCGGGCTTCCCGCAGCGGCATTGCACCCATAGCCGACGACAGCTCCCAGGATCAGGGCAACGCCGATCCAGGTTGTGAGGCGATTCTTCTTCATGGCCTCTCCCATTTAGGGAAGGACAACTGCCGCGGGTCCGGCTAGCCCTTGACGCAAACGACCTGCTTCAAGGTGTGGATCACCTCCACCAGGTCCTTTTGCGCGTCCATCACGCGGTCGATGTCCTTGTAGGCCATCGGCGTCTCGTCGATCACATCCTTGTCCTTGCGGCACTCGACACCCGCGGTCGCGGCCCGGTGGTCCTCGACCGTAAAGCGTCGCCTGGCTTCGCCACGGCTCATGACGCGGCCGGCTCCGTGCGAGCAGCTTTCGAAGCTCTCCGGGTTGCCCTTACCGCGCACGATGTAGCTGCGCGCACCCATGCTGCCGGGGATGATCCCGAGCTCGCCGCGCCGGGCGCTCACGGCACCCTTGCGCGTGACGAACACATCCTGGCCGAAATGGCGCTCCTGCTGCACGTAGTTGTGGTGGCAGTTCACCGCCTCGACGTGGCTTTCGAAGGTCTTGCGCAAAGTCGCCTGCGCGGCCTCCACGACCCGGCGCATCATCACTTCGCGGTTCAGGCGCGCGAAACGCTGTGCCCAGCCGACCGCCCGGACATAGTCTGCGAAGTATTGCGCACCTTCTTCGAAGTACGCCAGGTCGCGGTCGGGCAGGTTCGCGTTGTTTCGAATCGCATCCTCCCTGGCGAGCTCGATGAACATCGTTCCGATGAAGTTTCCCACACCGCGCGAGCCGGAGTGCAGCATGAACCAGACCGCACCCGCCTCGTCCAGGCAGACCTCGATGAAGTGGTTTCCTGTGCCGAGCGTTCCGAGGTGATTTCGGTTGTTGGTCTTGGCGAGCTTCGGATAGTCCCGGCACAGCTCGGTGAATTCCGGCTCGAGTCGTGCCCAGGCCGTATCGACCGGGCCCGGCACGCGGCTCCAGGCGCCCGGATCGCGCGATCCGGGCGAGCGGCCATGCGGCACCGCCCGCTCGATCGCGGCACGCAGGCCGGACAGGTTGTCGGGCAGGTCCTCGGCCCGCAGCGTGGTCTTGCAGGCCATCATGCCGCAACCGATGTCCACCCCGACCGCGGCCGGGATGATCGCCTTCAGGGTCGGTATCACCGACCCCACCGTCGCGCCGATGCCGAAGTGCACGTCCGGCATGGCCGCGATGTGCTTGAAAACGATGGGCAGGCGGGCCGCGTTGGTCAATTGCTTTCTTGCCTCCGCCTCCACCGGCACGCCGCGGGTCCACATCTTCAGCGGTACCCCGCCCGCGACGTCTTCGATGTCGTAATTTCGCTCCATCACTGCGCCGCCCAGAAAGGAATGCGCGTCATGGTTTTCCGATCATCAGATAGAACACCGCCAGCACGCCGATAAAAGCGGGCCAGCCCAGCGCAAACCAGCGTCGGTAGTACCTGAAATAGAGCGCGGGCAGCTGCGACCCGGTCGCTGCTGCCGCGGCGGCCATGTCGCGCATCCGGATCTGAAGCCATACGACCGGCAGCCAGCAGCAGCCGATCAGGAGGTAAAGAACGATCGACGCCCTGATCCAGGAAAGCGTCCAGGAGTAACCCGCGGTCCACATCATCGCAATTCCGGTGACCGGCTGCGCCATGACGGCTGCCGCCGTGAAAATCGCATCTGCCAGCACGACGTCCCTGCTTACGGCGGCGATGACACGCACGTCGCCGGAGCGCTGGGCGCGAATGAAGAAGAACGCGATCCCCGCGCCCATTCCGAACAGCACGGCGGACGAGACGACATGCACCCATTTGAGCAGGACGTAGGAACCGTTCACGCCGGCGCCTCCGCGGTGTGCGTCGAAATGTTCCAGCGGGAAAACTCGGCCTGGAAGTCCGACAGGCGCAGCATTCCCATGCAGGCGTGCGCGCCGTGCGGCAGCGCTCCGCCTTTCGAAAGCCGGCATGCCAGCAGAACCGCCGCCATGCAAGGGATCTCGGGCCCATGATTGCTGTTCGCGACCAGCTGCCAGGTCGCGCGCCGCCTCGCGCCGCCACGGGCGCGTCCGGTGACGCTCACGCTCATGCCGCCGCGATCGCTGCCGAACCGGTCGAGCCAGCCGCCGATCCGATCCAGCGCGCCGGCCCAACGTGCCACGGGAGGGGCAAGACCGATCCGGCGCAGACCGGCAATGGTCCACAACGCGAAGTGCTCTACCGGGAGCTCGAGCGCCGCGCGAAACGTCACCGTGCGAACGCCGGGGTACCTCGCCGGGAACAGCGCCAGATCCGGCACGTCGCACGCAGCCGCGTAGCGGGTACCGAACGGGAACCGCATGCGCCGCAACTGCTGCCATCCGTGCGCGGTCTGCCACGCACCGTCGCGCAGCCATTTGAAATCCAGACCGGCGTAGCCCAGCACGGCGGCCATCGTCGCGGTGCCGCGCGGCGCCTGCTGCCCCGGCGCAATCGCGATTTCGATTTCCTCGATGTGCGAGATCCGAGCCATCAGGTCGTCGATTACCGCCGATGACAGAGCCGGCAGTGTACTGGCGCCGCTTATCGCGACTCGATTCGCGGCCAGCGCCGCCGCCTGGTTCTGCCCGGAGAAACGCACCACGAAGTCGCGTCCGTCCGCCAGGTCGATGTAGTGTGCGCCACAAGCCAACGACGCCTGCACGACGCGGTAGTCCTGCCCCTGAAAAGGTCCGGCACAGTGGATGACAACGTTCGGAGACAATGCACGCAGCGCAGCCGGGAACGAAGTCGATTGGATATCGAGAGCTGCGCTTCGAACAGCCGGGCCGTGATCGGTCGCCGGCACCCTTCGGCCCGTCGCGACGATCTCGATGTTCCGCTCTTGAGACAGCCGCCGGCATATGCGGGCGCCGAAATTTCCGAACCCCCCGATCACGGCGACGCGTGGGAGGGATCGAAACGCGGGCATGCGGGGCTCCGAGCAGAGGTTGCGACCGATGCGGGGGTATTTTGCATCGTTCCAGCCGCTGCGGTCCACCTCACATCGAAACGCGACCTCGATCGATTCGGTAAAGTCTCGCGCAGAGCGCTTAAGAATCCGACCGCAGCGAGCCCGGGAAACCGAAGATGACGACCGCCCCGCGTTTGATCCCCCTGACGAGCGACACCGAGACCAAGCCGACCCCGGCCATGCGGGAAGCCATTGCGCGCGCGGAAGTCGGAGACGAGCAGCGCGGCGAGGATCCCACCGTCAACCGCCTGCAGGATCGGGTCGCGAAACTGCTGGGCAAGGAAGCGGCGCTGTGGCTGCCGGGCGGGACCATGTGCAACATCATTGCGATCAAGGTGCACACGAAGCCCGGCGACGCGATCGTCGCCGAGGGCATGGCGCACATCATCCGGGCCGAGTCGGGGGGCGCCGCATTCATCTCCGGCGTCCAGGTGGAACCGATCGCCACCGTGCGGGGCGTTTTCACGCCGGACGAGTTGCGCCAGGCTCTCGATCGCCTGCGGACGACCCCGGCGCCGTACGCGCCGCCCGCGCGCCTGGTGTGCGTCGAACAGACCCACAACTTCGGTGGCGGGTCCGTGTGGTCGCTGGCTGAACTGGGCGCCGTCTTCAAGCTGGCCCGGGACGAGGGACTGGCCGTGCATATGGACGGCGCGCGCCTCCTGAATGCCTGCGTGGCCACCGGGATGCCGGCGGCGAGTTTCGGCGCGCTGGTCGACAGCCTATGGATCGACTTCACCAAGGGGTTGGGTGCCCCCATCGGCGCCGTGCTGGCGGGCAGCCGCGCCTTCATCGCGGAGGCGCGTCGCTACAAGCACATCCTGGGCGGAGCGATGCGGCAGGCCGGCATCGCCGCCGCCGGATGCCTGCACGCGCTCGATCACCACGTGCAGCGGCTGGCGCAGGACCATGCGAATGCGCAACGGCTCGCCCGCGCGCTCGCGCAGATCCCGGGCATCGTGGTCAGGACGCCCAGACCCGAAACGAACATCGTGTTCTTCGATGCGGGCGAAACCGGGCAGTCGAACGATGAGTTCCTGGCGGCGCTGTCCACGCGGGGCATCCGCATGGGCAAGGCACGCGGGGAGATTCGCGCGGTGACGCACCTGGATGTGAGTGAACAGGACATCGACGCGGCGATCTCTGCGATCGCGGACATCGCCGCCTCGCCGTTGCAGGGCGCGGGACAACGGGGCGGTGCGCGTTCAGGGTACTAGCGGCCTCGAGAGGTATCGGCCTTCACTCGACGAGGAGCACCGGCAAATCGCCCGGGTTGGGCCTGCTTCGAGACGGGCAGCTGCGCGGTCAGGGCGGCGTATCGTTGGCGCCGGCTCCGGCTTCCGAACACCCTGGGCGGGTCAGGGGAACGGCACGCCCTGGCGGCCTTCACGACCCGGGCTGCGTCCCCGTTGGAGATTGCGTCCCCGGCCCCATCTATGGTCTCTACCAGAGGCGGCCGCGCATGAGATCACGCAACCTGTCTTCGTTCATGTGGGATGACGCCCTGGCCCTGCTGGAGCAGGCCGAGCGTCTGCACCGGCAGTTCGTCCGGGTCAGCCAGGTCCAGTCGCGGTGCTGGGAGCCGCCGGTCGATGTGGTCGAAAGCCCGGACGCGGTGGTGGTTCAGGTCGCTTTGCCGGGCGTGCCCGCGTCGGCGGTCGTCGTGACGCTGGAACCGGGCGGTGTCACGGTGTCGGGTGTGCGCGGCTTTCCCGCGAGCCAGGCGTTGCGGATCCACCGGATCGAAATCCCCTACGGGCGGTTCGCGCGCCGCATCGAGCTGCCGATGCACGCGCTGGAACCGGTCGGGCAGCAGCTGGTGGACGGTTGCCTGCTGCTGACCTTCCGCAAGACGAAGGACATTCCATGAAGAACGGGTTGACGCTGATGCAGATGTGGTCCGGCGGTGATGCCCCCCGCCCCGCGGGAGGCGGCCATCCCGCCGGGGCGCAGGCCGGCGGCGCGGTCAGGCCGATTCCGGCCGACGCGCTGATCGTGATCCCGCTGCGCAATGCGGTGCTGTTTCCCGGCGTGCTGTCACCGGTGTCGGTCGGCCGTCCGGGTTCGATCGCGGCGGCCCAGGAAGCGGTCAAGGGCGAGCTGCGGGCGGGATTCCTGCTCCAGCGCGATCCGCAGAAATCGGACGTCACGCCCCCGGACCTTTACTGGGTCGGAACGGCGGGACCGATCGTGCGCTACGTCACGGGGCAGGACGGTGCGCATCATCTGGTTGTGCAGGGCGAGTCCCGCTTCCGGGTCCTGGAGTTCCTGGGGGGCTGGCCGTTCCTGGTGGCGCGGGTCGCAATGGTCGAGCAGCCGCAAGTGCAGGGACCCGAAGTGGAGGCGCGCTTCCTGCAGCTCAAGGAGCGGGCGATCGAGGCGATCGGCCTGCTGCCGAACGTGCCGGATGAGCTGGCCGGCGTGGTGCGCGGCATCGAGTCGCCGACGCTGCTGGCCGACCTCGTGGCCAATCTGCTCGATGCGAAGAACGAGGAAAAGCAGGACATCCTGGAAACCTTCGATCTGGTGCGGCGGCTGGACAAGGTGATCGCGCTGCTGGCGGCGCGCGTCGAGGTGCTGCGGCTGTCCAAGGAAATCGGGGACAAGACCCGCGCGCAGTTCGACGAGCGCCAGCGCGAGCACGTGCTGCGCGAGCAGCTGCGGCAGATCCAGAAGGAACTGGGCGAGGAGGAGGGCCAGGCCGCGGACGTCGAGGAGCTGAAGAAGGCCATCGAAGAGGCCGGCATGCCGGCCGAGGTGCTCAAGCACGCCGAGAAGGAGCTCAAGCGCCTGCAGCGGATGGGCGAGGGCAGCGGCGAGTACTCGATGGTTCGCACCTACCTGGAGTGGCTGACCGAGCTGCCCTGGAAGCCGGCGCCGCCGCAGCCGATCGATCTGACCCAGGCGCGCCGCGTGCTGGACGAGGATCACTTCGGGCTGGACAAGGTCAAGCGGCGCATCCTGGAGTACCTGGCGGTGCGCAAGCTCAACCCGGAGGGCAAGAGCCCGATCCTGTGCTTCGTCGGCCCGCCCGGCGTGGGCAAGACCTCGCTCGGGCAATCGATCGCCCGTGCCACCGGGCGTGTCTTCCAGAGGGTCGCGCTGGGCGGCGTGCACGACGAGGCCGAGATCCGCGGGCACCGGCGCACCTACATCGGTGCCCTTCCCGGCAACATCATCCAGGCGATGCGGCGTGCGGGCACGACCAACACGGTAATGATGCTCGACGAGATCGACAAGACGGGCGCCGGCGGTTTCCACGGGGATCCGGCCAGCGCGCTGCTGGAGGTGCTCGATCCCGAGCAGAACCACAAGTTCCGCGACAACTACCTGGCGGTGGACTTCGACCTGTCGCGGGTGATGTTCATCTGCACGGCCAACGTGCTCGATACGATCCCGGGCCCGCTGCGCGACCGGATGGAGATCATCCAGCTGCCCGGCTACACCGAGGAGGAGAAGATCCAGATCGCGCGCCGCTACCTGGTCAAACGCCAGCTCGAGGCCAACGGCCTGAAACCGGAGCAGGCGAGCCTGACCGATGCGGCGCTGATGGCCATCGTGCGCGATTACACGCGCGAGGCCGGGGTGCGCAACCTGGAGCGCGAGATCGGCTCGACCTTGCGCCACGTCGCGATGCGGATCGCCGAGGGGCAGGCACAACAGGTGACGGTCGACGCCCCGGACCTGGCGGCGATCCTGGGCGCCCGCCGCTTCGAAAACGAACTGGCGCAGCGCACCAGCACGCCGGGCGTGGCCACCGGGCTGGCCTGGACGCCGGTGGGCGGGGACATCCTGTTCATCGAGGCGAGCAAGGTGCCGGGCAGCGGCCGCCTGATCCTGACCGGGCAGCTGGGGGACGTGATGAAGGAGTCGGCCCAGGCGGCGCTGACGCTGGCCAAGACCTGGACCGGCGATGCGCTGGACAGGGTCGACGTGCACGTGCACGTCCCGGCCGGTGCGACGCCGAAGGACGGCCCCAGCGCAGGGGTCGCGATGTTCCTGGCGCTGGTGTCGCTTCTGACGGGCAAGCCGGTGCGCTCGGATGTGGCAATGACCGGCGAGATCAGCCTGCGAGGACTCGTGCTGCCGATCGGCGGAGTCAAGGAAAAGACGCTGGCGGCGCTGCGCGCCGGCATCCGCGCGGTGATGCTGCCCCGGCGCAACGAGAAGGACCTGGAGGACGTGCCGCCGGAGGCGCGCGAGAAGCTGCAGTTCGTCTGGCTGGATCGCGTCGACGACGCGGTGCGCTACGCGATCGGAGACGTGGAGCCCGTGCGCGAGCGCGGCCCGGCGCCATCCGTTCCGTCGTGACCTATTCGATCTCGATGTAGACGGCCATGGCTTCGGGATCGCTCATCCTGGGCCTGTGCCTTGCGTTGGCGACGCCGTCCTTGAGCACCTCCGCGCGCTTGGCAGGATCGCAGTCGATCAGGCGCGTGACCCAGGATGAGGAGATTTCCCTGTAGCGGCGGCGGTCCGGGCGGTAGGACCATTCGCGCCAGCCCTGATCGAGCAGCCACTCCCAGAGGTCGTCGCTCAACCCGGGCTGGATCGTTATGCGCACGTCGCCGAAGACGGCGCGCCTGCCGACGCGCGGCTTGGGGCCGCGAGGCGGCACCGCGCGCGCGCGCTGGATGCGTAACGCACGACGCAGGGAATGGAGGAGCATCCTGACAGGATTCATCGCGCTGCGCGGTTCCGAGTGACCAGCGTTAAGTGCTGCTACGACGCGTGTACGGCTTTGCCCGCAGGGGTACGACCAGTGCGGGGAAACGATTCTGAAGCCGTGGAAAGATTATGTCACCGAATCAAACAACGATGCCTCAAGTTGGCCGGCATCTGCCCGGGATCGTGAAGCAAGCAAGGCGGATCTCCGGTTCAAGCGTCTTATCCATGATCACAACAAGACTTCTCAACCAGCCGTGATGCGGTCGAATGTGCGTCGCGCCCGGAGGCGCACTGCGCCGCGCGATCGGAGATCTGGAGGCGGCGCACGGGTCCCGGCCAGCCTGAGCACCCGTCGCACGCCGTCTGCGGCAAGCCGGTTCAAACCGCCGTGCGCCTCGTCGCAAAGGCGGCCGTGAAGCGCGCGAATGCGCGCTGTCCAAGTCGAAACAACGACGTCGCCAATGCGACGAAACGGGCGGTGTTTCGGCGAAACCTGTTGCGCTGCGCTCGGAGGAAAACGAAAAGCGTTGGATATCAAAGACGAAGAGGCGGTCGAAAAATGCTGCGCGCCAACGTCGATGCAGTCATTGCGAGAAGTCGGCCCGCAAAGCACGCATTACGACTTCAATAAAAAAATCCGAGTCCGGTAGCTTGGTGCAGTGGCAAGCGCGTATCGCGCGCTTCCTCAGGTCGCTCCTGCGGGCCGCGTTGGCGGGTGTTCCCGAGTTACGAGCGTCAAACCCGACAACCTCCACAGGAGCTGCAACCATGGCAGAGGATCGTGTTCGTCCAGCCGGCATCCGAAGCACCGCCGTCATCGCGTGCATCGCCGGCCTGGCACTTGGCCTTGCCGGCGATTCTCACGCGCGCGTGACGCGGATCGTGTTCGGCCCGCCGACCTATCCGTACAGCAGTGCGACATTCGGCTCCGTGGGGCAATACGAGCAACTCGACGGAATCGCCTACGGCGAAATCGATCCGGCGGATCCTTTGAACTCTGTGATACAGGACATCGAACTGGCGCCGCGCAATGCGCGCGGGCTGGTCGAGTATTCGACCAACGTGTCGATACTGAAGCCGGTCGACATGAACGGGGCGAATCGGGCGATGCTGCTCGAAATCGTCAACCGCGGAAACAAGCTCGATCCGGGCTTCTACAACGTCGGCGTTACCTCCGCTCGCCCGCAGGGCGACGGATTCCTGGAGAAGCAGGGCTTCACGATGGTATGGGTGGGCTGGCAAGCCGACCTTGCGCCGCTCGCCTCCCTGGTCACGATGTCGGCCCCGATCGCGCAGCAACGCAACGGGCGCTCGATCACGGGACCGGTCCGAGCGGAATTCATATTGAGACCGCCGCCGATCACCATCCCCCCGACCCCACTGCCCAACACCCAGCCCATCCTGGCCGATTCGAGCTCCAACACGCCGGGGTACGCCACGGCGAGCCTTGACAACAGGCATGACCGCCTGACGATGCGGGTACATCAAAACGACCGTCGCGTGGTCATCCACAACGACCAGTGGGCGTATGGGGACTGCACCAGCACGCCGTTTCCCGGCGCTCCGAATCCGCGCATGATCTGTCTGAAGGCCGGATTCGATACCAATCACATCTACGAGCTGCTCTACACCGCCAGGGACCCGATCGTGATGGGGCTGGGGCTGGCGGCGCTGCGCGACGTCGGCGCCTTCCTCCGCCATGAGCCGGCGGACGACTTCGGCGCTCCCAACCCGCTGGCCGACCGCATCGAGTGGTCGCTTCTGAACGGCATTTCGCAGAGCGGGCGCCTGCTCAGGACCTTCCTGCAGCTCGGCTTCAATCGCGACGAGCAGTTGCGCAAGGTGTTCGACGGCATGCAGCCGCACATCGGGTCGGTGCGCGCCTACATCAACGTGCGCTTCGCGCAGCCGGGTCGTCTGGCCGGGACGCAGCACACCGAAAAGCAGTATCCCGGTCCGGAAGGATCGCTCACGTACGGCAAGTCGTTCGACCCGTTCACCGGCGAAGAAGGCGGGCTGCTGGACCGGTGCGAGGAAACGCGCACCTGCCCGAAAATCGTCCATACGATGAGCGACATCGAGTACTGGGAAGCCGCCGGCGCTTTCGACACGGTCGACCCCAGGGGGGTCCAGGACCTCGACATCCCACGGAACGTACGCATCTATCAGCTCGCCAGCACCCAGCACGGCGGATTTTCGCCGGTCGCGCCGCTGCCGACTTCGAGCGGCATATGCGAGCAGCTTCCGAATGCGAACTCGTACACCTACAACATCCGTGCGCTGCTGGTCGCGCTTTTGAACTGGGTCGCCAGGGACGTCGAACCGCCACCCAGCCGCTATTCGAGCCTGGCGCGGGGCACGCTGGTGCCGCCCGTGAAGCTGGCCTTCCCATCCATACCGGGCGTGACCGGTCCCCAGGGCATCTGGAACACCCGCTTGGTCTATCGGCGCGGCGAGGGCTACGTCGCGGATGACGCGTCCGGCGTCATTTCGATCGAGCCGCCGGTCGCGCGTGGCGAATACCCGACGCTGCTGCCGCAGGTCGACGCCGATGGAAACGACCTCGACGGATTGCGGTCGGTCACCCTGATGGCGCCCCTTGGCACGTACACCGGATGGAATGTGCGCGCCGCCGGCTTCAGCCAGGGGGACGCTTGTGACCTCACCGGCAGCTACATCCCGTTCGCCCCTACGCGGGCACAGCGTGAAGCGACCGGCGATGCGCGCCCGTCTTTGCAGGAGCGATACGGCACCCTGGCCGGCTACGCGGCGCGCGCGCAGGCCGCGGCGACGCACCTGGCGAGTCTCGGCTACCTGCTGCCCGCCGACCAGGCAGCGGCCGTTGCATCTGCCGTGAGCCAGGCGCAACAGGCCGGGCTGGGCAACTGAACGCCGGATTCAGCAGGGGTGCAGATTTCCAGGGCGCCGCCGTCCGGGACGCTAGACTGTCGAGGCGCAGCGGGCGGGCATCGTGGACATCTATCACATCTGGTTCAATCTGAAGGAAGGCGTCAAGGACGTCGAGTTCAGCGACAGCGCCAGAACCTACTTCGAGCATCTGAAGGAGCAGCAGCGGCTGACCGCCTACCGGATCACCCGCTGCAAGCTCGGCCTCGGGCATCCGAGCCTGCCCGAGTGGCACGTGATGCTGGAGTTCGACGGCCTGGCGCAACTGGACAGCGCCTTCGAGCACGTCTCGGCCCGCAAGGGTCCCGTCGAGAGCTTTCACCAGGCGGTCAATTCGAAGGTCACCGACCTCATCTTCGCGCTGTACCGGGATTTTCCGGACGCATGGCGCGAACGCGGCCAGGAACGGTTCTAGAAGCCCCGGTCAACGGCCCGCGGCCGCGCTCATCAGCGCCTTCGCATAGCCGGGCGCCGTCGGTTCATGCATGAAATACACGTGCACATCGCGCCACGCGGTCGCTTTTAAACGCGCGGCCCATTGCTCCAGGTCGGCTTCCGAGTAGCTCTCCAGCCGCAGCCTCACATAGCCCCAGGCGGCCGTTTCCACCAGGGGCGGGGGCGCGTTGTCCTCGCGCTCGGACAGGCACAGCGCCGCACCGGCGTGTTTCAACGCGTCGTACACGTCGTCGGCAAACCAGCTGTCGTTGCGGAACTCGAACGCGGCGCCGTGCCCGGCGGGCAGTACGGTCAGGAACTCGGTCAGGCGCGGCAGGTCCTTCTTCAGGAACGGCGGCAACTGGAACAGCACGGGCCCGCGCTTGCCGCCGAGCGCGGCCAGGTTGCGGTACAGGAAGGCGACCGAGTCGGCGGCCGTGTCCGCCTTGATGCGCGACATGTGAGTGATGCGCCGAGACGCCTTGATCGCGAACCGGAAGTGCTCCGGGGTGCTGTGCGCCCAGTTCTCCAGCACGGACACCTTGGGCATCTGGTAGAAGGTGTTGTTGATCTCGACCGTCGGCAGGCGTCCCGAGTAGTACGCCAGCATGCCGTCCGGCTTGATGTCCCCCGGGTAGAAGCTCCCTTTCCATTCCTTGAAGGAATAGCCGCTGGCGCCGGCCAGGATCCTCGCTGTGGTCATCTCGCTTGTCCTCGGGCCAGCCGCGGCTGCTGCGTTCCGCGCGGCAGCGCGCCTAGAATCCTTCGCATGGAGAAGGGCAAGCTTAGCGAATACGCCGCCAAGCGGAAGTTCGAGGAAACGCCGGAGCCCGCGCCGGCGGCGGCCGGAGCCGCCGCGGGCCCGCTGCTGTTCGTGGTCCAGCAGCATTCGGCGCGGCAGCTGCACTACGACTTCCGCCTGGAATGCGACGGCGTGCTCAAGTCCTGGGCCGTGCCCAAGGGACCGTCGCTGAATGTCGCCGACAAGCGCCTGGCGGTGCAGACCGAGGATCATCCGTACGACTACGCCTCTTTCGAGGGCGTGATCCCGCCCGGCCAGTACGGCGCAGGCGAGGTGATCGTGTGGGACTGCGGGGTCTACTCGCCCGACGAGCACCAGGCCTGGTTCCACGATCGGCGCGAGGCCGAGCGCCAGGTTCGCGAGGGCGTGGACAAAGGCAAGTTGAGCTTTCAGCTGCGTGGCCAGAAGCTGAAGGGGTCGTTCGCGCTGGTGCGAACCGCCAAGGACCCCAAGAGCTGGCTGCTGATCAAGCACCGGGACCGCTTCGCATCCACCGCCGACGTCACCGCGGAAGACCGCTCGGTACTGTCCGGCGTCGCGGTCGAAGATTTGAAAGTGGTGCCGGTGCGCCGCATCGCCGCCGCGCAGCTGGTGCCCGCGGGCCAGCCGGCGCCGATGCCGGACAAGGCGTCGCCGATGCTGGCCGAAGCGGCCGAGCGGCCGTTCAATCGGCCCGACTGGATGTGGGAACCCAAGCTGGACGGCTACCGGGTGCTCGCCTTCATCGATGCGCGCGGTGTCCGGATCAGGTCGCGGCGTGCCCTCGAGCTGGCCGGCACCTTCCCGCGCCTGGCGGACGAGCTGCGCCAGCAGGCCGTGGACGGCATGGTGCTGGACGGCGAGCTGGTCGCCTTCGCCGAGACGGGCCGGCCCTCGTTCGGCGCGCTGCAGAACCGGGTGCAGCTGAAGATCGAGCGCGAAATCGCCGCCGCCGACCGGAATGTGCCCGTGATCTTCTACTGCTTCGACCTGCTCCATTTTGCCGGCATCGACCTGCGCCAGTCGCCGTACAGCGATCGGCGGCGTTACCTGGCGCAATGCCTGTTGCCCTCCCCGCTGGTGCAGCTCGTGCACGCGATGGAGGACGGCATCGCGCTCGAGGAGGCGGCGCTCGCCAGCGGCTTCGAGGGCGTGATCGGCAAGCGCAAGGACAGCCGCTACGAAACCGGCCGGCGTTCGACCTCGTGGCTGAAAGTCAAACCCCTGCGCAGCGCCGAGTTCGTGATCGGCGGATACACGAAAGGCAAGGGTTCGCGTGCGTCCCTGGGTGCGGTGCTGGTCGGGAGCTGGGAAGGCAACCACCTGCGCTTCGCCTCGCATGTGGGCTCCGGGTTCGACGAGCGCACGCTGGCGCAGTTGAAAGAGCGGCTGGAACCGCTCAAGCGGCCGACCTGCCCGTTCGACCCGGAGCCGGACCCGACCGGTCCGACCACCTGGGTCGAGCCGAAGCTGGTCGCCGAAGTCAGGTTCCACAGTTGGACCGAGGACGGCCACCTGCGCCATCCGATCTTCCTGCGCCTGCGCGACGATGTTGACCCTCCTTCGCGCTCCGCGCTTCGGAGGGCAGGCCCGGGGTTGCCCGCCGCAGCGCGCAGCCTGAAGGAGGGCGAGGTCGGGGCCGTGCTCGAACAGCTCGAAAGCCGCAAGACCGCCTTCATGCTCGCGGTCGGAGCGCACCGCATCCGGCTGACGCATCTGGACCGGGTCTACTGGCCGGCGGATCCGGCGCTGCAGCAGCCGGCCCAGACCAAGCGCGACCTGCTGCGTTACTTCGCGCAGGTGTCGCCGTGCATGCTGCCGCACCTGGCCGACCGCCCCCTCACAATGATCCGGATGCCGGATGGCATCAACGGGCAGCGCTTCTTCCAGAAGCACTGGGACCAGGAGCGGCCCGATTTCGTCCAGACCCTGACCGTGTTCTCCAGCCACAAGGACGAGGATCAGGAGGTGCTGCTGTGCAACAACCTGCCCACACTGCTGTGGATGGCGCAGTCCGGCGCCCTGGAGCTGCATGTGTGGCACTCGCGCGCGAAAGTCGAACCCGACGCCGTGTCGAAGAGCACCGACTACGCCACGTCGAAGGAATCGCTGGAGGCTTCGGTGTTGAACTATCCCGACTACGTGGTGTTCGACCTGGACCCGTACATCTATTCGGGCAAGGAAGAGGCGGGGGCCGAGCCCGAGCTGAATACGGTCGCTTTCCAGAAGTGCAGGGAGGTGGCTTTCTGGCTGCGCGAGCTGCTCAACAGCATGTCGCTGGAGCCGATCGTCAAGACTTCCGGCAAGACCGGCCTGCACGTGTTCGTGCCGATCCGGCGCACCATCGACTTCGACGCCGCGCGCCACGTCTCCGAGCTGGTCGGGCGCCACCTGATGCGGCTGCATCCCCGGGAAATCACGCTGGATTGGAGCATTCCGAAGCGGACCGGCAAGATTTTCATGGATTACAATATGAACGTCCGCGGCAAGACCCTGAACGCAGCCTATTCGCCCAGGGGCGTGCCCGGGGCGCCGGTGTCGACGCCGCTGACATGGGAAGAGCTCGCCGCCGCGCACCCGCTCGATTTTCGACTCACCAACGCGGCGCAGCGGCTGGCAGAAAGCGGCGATCGCTGGCGCGACGCCCTGAAGCACAAGCAGAGCCTCGAGCGCGCCCTGAAAGGCGCCAAGGCTTGAATTGGCGGAGGTGCAAATGGCTGCACGATCGATCGGGTCGTTGACGGTTTCCTTCGGGCTGGTGGCGATTCCGGTGAAGCTGTACTCGGCCACCGAATCGAGCCGCGCGATCTCCTTCAACATGCTGCACAAGGCCTGCGGCTCCCGTCTGAAGCAGCAGTACCTGTGCATCAAGGAAGGCGTACCGGTCGAGCGCGAAGACATCGTCAAGGGTTACGAGTTTTCGAAGGACCAGTACGTGATGTTCAGCCCCGAGGAGCTGAAGGCGCTCGAGGAAGCCGGCACCCACAGCGCGGACATCACCGAATTCGTTCCGCTCGAATCGGTCGATCCGGTGTACTTCGACAAGGCCTATTACCTGGCACCCGACAAGGGAGGCGCCAAGCCGTACGCGCTGTTCACGCGCGCGCTGCGCGATTCGAATCGCTGCGCGCTCGGCCGCTGGGCGGCTCGCGGCAAGCAGTACATCGTGATGATCCGGCCGGTCGATGACGGGTTGATCATGCAGCAGCTGCTGTACGCCGACGAGGTCCGTTCGATCAAGGACGTCGAGATCCCGAAGATCGAGGTCAAGGAAGGCGAGCTCAAGCTGGCCCAGCAGTTGATCGAGCAGCAGTCCTCCGATGCCTTCGATCCCTCCGCCTACAAGGACGAGGTGCGGTCCCGCATCGAAGCGGCCATCCAGAAGAAGGTGGAAGGCCAGGAAATCACGCTGGCTGAAGGGGCCGAGGGCGGCGGCGCCCAGGTGATCGACCTGATGGAAGCGCTGCGCGCCAGCCTCGAGCGCAAAGGCGCTGCGACTTCCAAGGCGGCTGCGGCCAAGGCCGAGCCGGACGTAGCGACGCGCAAGCCGCCGAAACACGCGCCGGCGGCCGAGGCCGCTCCCGCGCCGCGTGCGCGCGCCCGGAAGTAGCGCCCCAGGTATCCCGTCCGCCGGCGGTTGCATGCAGCGCTACGGCGTCAGCGACGTCGAGAAGATGTTGCGCCTGCCGCGCAGCACGATCCGCGCGCTGGCCGGCGCGGGATTCGTGACACCCACCCGCGGTCCGCGCAACGCCTTGCTGTTCTCCTTCCAGGACCTGATCGTGCTGCGGACGGCGCAAACGCTCGCCAACGCCAAGGTGCCCGCCCGGCGCATCGCGCGCTCGTTGAAGGTGCTGCGGCGTCAGCTGCCGGAGGCGATGCCGCTGTCGGGGCTGTCGATCAGTGCCGTGGGCGATCAGGTGGTGGTGCGCGACGTCTCCGGCCAGCGCCAGGTGGAATCGGGTCAGTACCTGCTCGCTTTCGAAGGCGATCCGGCCGATGGCTCGCTCAGCGTGATCGAACGCGCACGGGCGCCGGCGCGCGAAGACGGGTTCGCGCGTGGCGCGGCGCTGGAGCGGAAGGACCCGAAGGCCGCCATCGAAGCCTACGGCCAGGCGATCGCCGCCGAACCCGAGCGGCTCGATGCCCGCATCAACCTCGGACGCTTGCTGCACGAAATGGGCCGCCACCAGGCGGCCGAGCGTGCCTACCGAGAGGCGATCCAGGTCTGCGGCAAGGATCCGCTGCTGATGTACAACCTGGGCGTGCTGCTCGGCGACCTCGGGCGCGAGGCCGAAGCGATCGAAGTCTATGAAGCGGCCTTGAACGGCGAGCCCGCGATGGCGGACGGTCACTACAACGTCGCGCTGCTGTACGAGAAGCTCGGCCGGCCGAGGGAAGCGATCCGCCACATGGCGCACTATCGGCGCCTGGTCCGGACCTAGACGACGCCAGGGCGGGACATTCGCGCATGCCTGAATTTGTCGGGCCTTGGTGACCCATTTGAGGCGACCGACATCGCGGGGGGTGGGTATCTTTCCGGCTGATTCCGCCCAGCTTACAGGACCCCCCATGAAGAAGATGCTCGCCCTCTCCGCCCTGGTGGCGATTCTGACAACCGGTCCGGCCCGCGCCGGCGATACGGCCGGCACCATCGCAGCACTGGACGCGCGGCTGGGAAAGATCGGGGCGCCCAGGATCGAAGGCAGGGATCAGGCCGCCGGCAAGGACGTACCTGCCATCTTCTTCGGCCCACGCAAGATCAACAACAACTACGACGTCGTCGACGAAATCAAGAAGAGCACGGGTGCCACGGCCACCGTGTTCGTAAAGGACGGCGACGAGTTCGTCCGGGTCAGTACCAACGTGCTGACGCCGGAAGGCAAGCGTGGTGTCGGCACATCGCTGGCCCACAACAGGGCGTACGAAAACCTCGGCAAGGGGGAGCAGTTCTGCGGGCAGGTCGACGTGCTCGGCACGCCGTATGACGCCTGCTACGACCCCATCAAGGACGCCGGTGGCAAGGTGATCGGCGCGACCTACATCGGCTTCAAGAAGTAGCCGGAGCGCGGCCGCATGAAACTGCTCGCCCGGTCGGTCGAAGGAATCGGGCGACTGAAGATCGGCGTCAAGCTGACGCTTGCCTTCGCGCTCGTGCTGGGACTGACGATGATGCTCGGCGGCACTTCGCTGCTGAGCCTGGCGCGCGTGAACTCCGCGTCGGCCGAACTGGCCAGGAAGTCGCTGCCGAATGCCGGCCACGCCAATGCGATCCGCGTCTCGATGCTCGAGCACCGCGAGCTGCTGGAGAAGCACACCAAGGCCTCCGACGCGAGCTACATGGCCGAATACGAGGAGAAGATGGCGGCGGCACTGGCGCAGGTCGAGACCGAGAGTGCCGCGTACGGGAAGCTGCTTGCGAGCGAAGAGGAACGGAAACTTTTGGAGACGTTCGGCAAGTCCTGGAACGAGTACATCGGGACCAGCAGGAAGATCATCGGGCTGGACCGCGGCGGCAAACTGGCCGACGGCCGCGACATAGCCGACGGCGCCGGCAAGACGTCGCTGGACGACTCGATCGCGGCGCTCGATGCGCTGACCGCATTCAATTTCGAAAGCGGGCGGCGCGCGGCCGAAGGTGCCGAACTCGCCTACACGCGCGCGCGCCGGATGGCGATGGGGCTGCTCGCGGGCGCGCTGCTGATCGGGGCCGCACTGGCCTCCGTGATCACGCGCAGCGTGATCACGCAGCTGGGCGGTGAACCGCAGGTGGCGGCGCAGGTGCTCGGGGCGGTCGCGGCCGGCGACCTGACGACGCCCATCGAATTGCGGCGCGGTGATACATCCAGCCTGATGGCGCGGCTCGCGCAGATGCAGGCGGGCCTGGCGCGCGTGGTCACCTCGGTGCGCGAAAGCTCGGAAAACGTGGCCACGGCCACCGAGCAGATCGCCCGCGGCAACAGCGATCTGTCGGGTCGCACCGAGCAACAGGCGAGCGCCTTGCAGCAGACGGCGGCCTCGATGGAGGAGCTCGGTTCGACCGTCAAGCAGAACGCGGCCAACGCGCAGCAGGCCGACCAGCTGGCGCACCAGGCGAGCGATGTGGCCGCCCGGGGTGGCGCCGTCGTCGGTCAGGTCGTGCAAACGATGAAGGGCATCAACGAAAGTTCCAGGAAGATCGGCGACATCATCGGCGTGATCGACAGCATCGCGTTCCAGACCAACATCCTCGCGCTGAACGCAGCCGTGGAGGCCGCGCGCGCCGGCGAACAGGGCCGTGGATTCGCGGTGGTCGCCTCGGAAGTGCGGAACCTGGCACAGCGGTCGGCCGGTGCCGCGAAGGAAATCAAGGGCCTGATTTCGACCAGCGTGGATCGAGTGATGCAGGGCACCGCGCTGGTCGACCAGGCCGGCGAAACGATGAACGAGGTCGTTGCCTCGATCGAGCGGGTTGCCCAGATCATGGGCGAAATCAGCTCGGCCAGCCTGCAGCAGAGCGCGGGTGTCGCCCAGGTGGGCGACGCGGTGACCCAAATGGACCAGGCGACGCAGCAAAACGCCGCGCTGGTCGAACAGAGCGCCACGGTCGCGGACGGCTTGAAGGCGCAAGCCCGGCTGCTGGTGCAGGCCGTGGCGGTGTTCCGGACCGCCCAGACGGCGGATGGCATGCGCTCCGCGATGCATTGATGTCCCGGCGCGCCGGCCCGCCGGCGCGCTACAATCATTTCATGCGATCGACGATGCGTTCCGTGCGCGGGACCCTGTCCGTTGCGGCCTTGCTGGCCGCCGTGCTCGGGTCATGGGCCTGTTCGACACCGGCGCCATCGGCGTCTCAGCGGACGGCGGAGGAGCGCGCCGCCGATCGGGATGTCGCCGATCGGGTCGACGACGCGCTGCGTGCCGACTCGAACCTGTTCTCCCGGCACGTCATCGTCGATACGCGGCGGGGCGTCGTCTGGCTGACCGGCTGGGTGATGTCGGCCGACGAGGAGCGCGAAGCCGTGCGCGTCGCTTCGGCGGTGCCCGGCGTCAAGCGCGTGATCAACCAGATCGACGTACTGGACTTCGAGTCGGTCCACTGGTGAGCGCGTTGCGGGCTGGCGTCGGCCGTCAGGCCGGATCGGCGGCAACCGCCGCCACCAGCGCAAGATCGGCCGGCGACACCGACTTCAAGTCGAACTTCGTCGCGGCGGCGGCCATGCGCGTCAGCGCCTGGGCCATCGGCATCGCCGGTTCGGCTCCGCCTTTCTTCGCGCGCTGGAATCGGACCGGGTTGATGCGGGCCACCACGTAGTTTCGCAGATACGGCGACTTGAAGCCGCGCTCCTGCAGCGCGGCGACGATGCGGTTGACCTGGGCGTCGATCTGCTCGATGCGTGCGGCGCTGTCCTCGCGGCTGCGCAGGCTGGCGGCCAGCGAGCGGTCGCCGAAGCGGTCGACCTTCTTCAGGAAGGAGTTGTACGCGCTGCCGCCGAAGCGGGAATTGCGCTCGTACACGATGCCCAGCGTCAGCAGCTCGGGCGACTCGAACTGCGCGGTGTACTGCGCCTCCTTGGCGCGTGCATTGCGCGCAGCCAGCGTGCGCGCCATCCGGATCACTTCGAGGGCGCGGTCCTTCAGGTTGTGCGCCTTTTCGGTGTTCAGCGCGAGGATGCGGAAAGCGAGGGTCTCGTCGGGCGACACCAGGGCCGTGATCTGCCTGAGCCCGAGCACCTTGGCCGCGGCGAGCCGATGGCGTCCGTTCGGGGTCCACAACCTGCCGTCATCGCCGCGCACCACGATCAGCGGATCCAGGAAGGAGCCCGACTCCTCGATCTTCGCGGCCAGGCGCTGGGTGTGCGTGGGAGACAGGTCGCGCTGAAACGGCGTGGGCTGAACCGCGTCCAGCGGCAACGCGGCCAGCAGCATCGGCCTGCCCGAAAAGGGCTCCCGGTAGGCGCCGATCACCGCGCCGCCGCTCGCAGCCACCTGCTGCGAGAGCGCCGCGACCTCGGGAGCATCGCGCCCCAGCGCGATCTGCTCCGCCGACAGTCCCCGCTTCTGCGGGCGCGGAGCCAGCTTGCCCCCCTTCGCGCGGCCGCGCGAGGCGGCTTTGGCGGCGCTCCTGGCGCCGACCTTGCGCGGGATCCGGGTTGCCATCGGTATCCGCAGGGTTCGCGTGGCTGATCCGCGCAGGCTACCAGAGCGGTACGATCCCAATGCTGCGGTAATCGGCGGCGCGATCGCGGGTGCCGCCCCATCACGCCTGCCGGCGAGCCGCTTGCACCACAGTGCATTTGTGCAAATGTATAGTGGGGTTTTCCCCCAACATCCCTCAATCAGAAGACCATCATGAAACGCTCTGTATTCGTGCTGTTGGCAG
>Ga0209698_10000183_pt1 | contig 66846 bp, 56 predicted proteins | sample LitLauG_LLR_2012_FD_187203 | JGI IMG/M metagenome (GOLD analysis project Ga0209698, IMG submission 187203) | Freshwater sediment microbial communities from Pennsylvania, USA - Little Laurel Run_MetaG_LLR_2012 (SPAdes) (version 2) | ecosystem: Environmental > Aquatic > Freshwater > Creek >... | reverse complement strand
GGCCTCACTCCATATGAGTTCATCTGCAAACGATGGACAATCGAGCCAGAGAAGTTCAGGCTCAATCCGATCCATCAAATGCCGGGACTAAACAGCTAGTTCATCGCCTTGGCAACCTCGGGTCGCACGACGCTTGCCAGAGTCTCCTCAGTGATCGGACCGATGAATTTGTAGGCGATGGTTCCGTCGCCCTTCACGATGTAGGTTTCCGGCACCCCATACACGCCCCACTCGATTCCCGACTGACCATCGCGGTCGAGCCCGACGCGCGCGTAAGGATTGCCCAGGGCGCCGAGAAAGCGGCGGGCATTTTCTGGATCGTCCTTTTGCGCGACGCCGATCAGCTGGACCCCCTTGGCTTTCAGCGCGGGGTCCTCCGACAGGGCCAGCAGCAACGCGTGCTCGTCGTGACAGGGCAGGCACCAGGACGCGAAGACGTTGAGGATCGTGACGTGGCCCGCGCGCAGATCGGCGTCGCGTAGCGGCGGCCCGTCGAGGCCAGGCAGGTTGAGCGAAGGCGCGGACTTGCCGATCAGCGCGGATGGAATGCGCGACGCATCGCCGGCAAAGAGCCGCAGCAGCAGCAGCGCCGCTAGCGCGGCAAAGGCGATGAGCGGCAACAGACCGAGCAGCCCGCGCCGCGGAGATTTGACGCTCTGGCTACTCATCGCTCGTCGCCGCCGCCGAACTTGTCCTGCAGCGACCGCAGCCGTTCAACCAGCCGGAAATAGTCGCGTAAAGTAAATCCGATCATGCCGGCGAGGACCAGACCGGCGATTGCGTAGGCGGCGATCACGAAGTTCAGCCTGTCCGCATCGCTCATCGGACGATGGCCTCGACGCCGACGCCCCGCCCCAGCGCGTCGCCGCGCTCGGCGCCCAGCATCGTCAGGCGGGCGATGCGGCGGCGCAGAATTTCGTTGCGGATCGCCATGATGTGCAGGGTGAGAAACAGCAGCGTGAAGGCCAGCGCCATGACGAGCAGCGGCCACAGCAATTGCGGCGCGATGGTCGGGCCGCTAAGGCGAAACACCGAGGCCGGCTGGTGCAGCGTATTCCACCAGTCCACCGAGAATTTGATGATCGGCAGGTTGACGCAGCCAACGAGAGTGAGGATCGCCGCCGCCCTCGCCGCGCGGCCGAAATCGTCGATTGTGCGCCATAGCGCGATGAGGCCGAGATACAGGATGAACAGCACCAGCACCGAAGTCAACCGGGCGTCCCAAACCCAATAGGTCCCCCACATCGGCTTGCCCCATAGCGAGCCGGTGGCAAGACAGATGAAGGTGAAGCCGGCCCCGAGCGGCGCGGCGGATTTTTGCGCGGCGTCGGCGAGCGGATGCCTCCAGACCAGCGTGCCGAGCGCGGCAATCGTCATCACGCCGTAGACGAACGTCGACATCCATGCGGCCGGCACATGCAGATACATGATCCGCACGGTCTCGCCCTGCTGATAGTCGGGCGGCGCGGCGAAGGCGAGCGCGAGACCGCCGGCGAAAAGCAGCGCCGCGGCCGCCGCGAGCCAAGGCAACGCGCGCGAGGCGGCGGCGAGGAAATTGGCGGGATTGGCGATGTTCAGCATCGGCGTGGTTTTAGCGCGCATGAATGAAGGGGGCAATAACGGCGGGGCGGCCGGGCGCGGTCCGTCAAGACGACTCGCCCCATGACGGACGTCGCCAATGCGGCGCCGTTCAACGAGCGAAAAAAGAAAGCGGAACTTGGCGCTTGCATTGGCCTGACTGTTCCCATTGGATGCATATCTGCGCGGTCTGCAGCACATATAGTTTGGGGGGATCCATTGCAAAGCACCGCTGACGTCGCATGGCCGGTCAAAACCCGCGAAATGCACAATCATCACATCAATTCGACGGTGTGGAATAATTTCAAGTTCCGACCCGACGACATCGTCGTCGCCACTTATGCGAAGTCCGGGACGACCTGGATGCAGCAGATCCTCGGCCAATTGATCTTTAACGGCGCCGAAGGAATCGACGTCTCGCATCTGTCGCCGTGGGTTGATCTGCGCATCATGCCGCCGGAGGCGATCGCCGGCCTCGAACACATTCCGCACCGGCGCTTCCTCAAGACCCACCTGCCCGTCGATGCGCTGGTGTTCTCGCCGAAGGCGAAATACCTCTACGTCGGCCGTGACGGCCGCGACATGATCTGGAGCCTGTACAACCACCACGCCAACGCCAACCAGCATTGGTACGACGCGCTCAACAACACGCCGGGCCGCTTGGGTCCGCCGATCGAGAAGCCGCCGGCGTCGATCCACGACTATTACCAGCAGTGGTTCGCCAGAGACGGCCACCCGTTCTGGCCGTTCTGGGAGAATGTCCGCTCGTGGTGGGCGGTGCGCGATCTGCCGAATGTCAAGCTCGTCCACTTCAACGAGCTGAAGGCCGATCTCGCCGGCTCGATCCGCAGCATCGCCAGGTTTCTCGACATTCCGATCGACGAGGCGAAGTTTCCTGCGATCGTCGAGCACTGCTCCTTCGATTACATGAAATCGCACGCAGAACTGTCGGTCCCGCTCGGCGGCGCGCTTTGGGAAGGCGGCGCGACGACGTTCATCAACAAAGGCACGAACGGCCGCTGGCGCGATACGCTGAGCGCCGAAGAAGTGAGGGCTTATGAGGCGCGCGCAGTGAAGGAGCTTGGGCCGGAATGCGCCCTTTGGCTGGCAGGGTCGAGCTAGAGGACACGGCGGGCTGGGAGACTGGCGCGGCCTCACGGCCATACGTGGGGGGCGCCCTTTTCCGGCGCGATTGGGCGTTTTCAAGGAGTTGCGCGACAATTTTCCGCCGCCCACAGGCGCCGGAAGCGGGGTGTCGCCCTCCGGCGCCGGAAGCGGGGTGTCGCCCTCCGGCGCCGGACGCGCGACCGGCCGAGCCCTGGCTCCGCCGTCGCCATGGCGCTCCGGTCCCGGCTTGAGTCGCCGTTCCGGCGTCGGGGCGCCGAAGCTGGCCGCATAGAAAATAGGGCGCCGTTGGGGCATGCAATTCATTTCGATAGGTTGACTGTCAGAAATATTACCTTGCCATACTTTCTGTTATTCTGCAATATCAAAGTTGCAAGCCACTGATAAGTATATACAAAATACCTTACGCGGGCGATTAGATCGCTGGATTTCTACCACGTCACAATAACCCTTATCGGGTTATTGACACGTTTGCGAAAACACACTGCGGGCGTCGCCCTTCGGGAATGTTCGACATGCGCAACCTCTTCGGGACCGTTGTCGTCGCGCTAGCCGCCCTGCTGACGTCGCTGACGCCGGCGTCCGCCACTGCGCCAAGAGTGTTCGTCGTCGCGTTCGGCCTTTCCAACGCATCGAACGTGTTCGACAAGGAGGCGACCAAGGCCGCGCATATCGCCGCGGAAGCGTTCGCCGCGCCCGGCGCGCCCATCGTCGGCGCCAATGTCGCAGGCCGTTCGGCAGCGACGTTCCCCGACATCCGCCGCGCTCGCCGACGTCGGCGCGGCGATGAGGCGGGACGATATTCTGCTCCTGTTCCTGACCTCGCACGGCAGCCGCGAGGGGGCCGTCGTCAGCTGGGATGGCGGCGACGACGTGCTGTCGCCGGAGTGGCTCGGCGCCATCCTGTCGCTCAGCAAGATCCGGCGGCGGGTGATCGTTGTCTCCGCCTGCTATTCCGGCGTCTTCGCCGATGTGCTGGCCGACCCGGAGACGATCGTCATCACCGCCGCGGATGGGTTGCATACCTCGTTCGGCTGCGGCGACGACGACGACTGGACCTATTTCGGCGAGGCGCTGTTTCACCAGGCGATGCCGGTGTCGGCGACGCTGCGCCAAGCGTTCCACCTCGCCGAGCTATCGGTCTATTGGCGCGAGGCGCTGCACTTCTACGCCCATTCCAATCCGCAGATGAGGGGCGGCGAGGCCATCGCGCCGTTTCTGCTGATCCATCGCGGCGCCCCCGACGACGGCGCGCATTTCCCCGCCCCCGAAGCCAGCGCCGTCGAGCGCGAAAGACTGCTCGACGCCAACCGGCGCGCCAGTCATTTGCCCAGCCGGGGCAAGCGGATCGCCCGCATCGCGGCGCCCCGCGCCAGCGCGTGGGCCTGCGGACCCCAGCGAAGCGTTGTGCGCCTGCGGTGCTGATTTCCGGGGGTTCTGGTGGCTACGGGGACATGATACCCAATTGGTGGCTACGGGGACATGATACCCAATTGACTCATCTCGGTCCGTGCTCCTTGGCCGACATGCCTCGCCTCGCCCGTGCCGCACGCTCGGCTCGGACGCGACCTCAAGCCGCGCAAACCCGGGCCGAAGCCGAGGGCCAAAGCGAGCGGCTAAGTTCGGGTATTGCGTATCATGTCCCCGTAACCCCCCGTAACCCCGGTGAGCCGCTCGGTCGCGTCATAGCCGAAGGCTTTGGTTCCGGTCAGCTCGGCCAGGGTGGAGAGATTGCCGCGCGAATCATAGGCATGGCTGAACGAGGCGACCGGCGCGGCGACGCGTCCAATCAATTCCGTCCAAATTCGATATACCGGGCGCGTGCTGCAAGCACTTCCGCCACAGTGGCCACGGCGAAATAACTACCAACCAAAAAATCAATTGCGACCCACTGATTCTGGCCCATTCTTACGGCCAAGTTATGAAAGAATTTGTCGAATGGCTCCTGCGTGACGAAGTCATCTGGCCATCTGCGCTGACCAACCAATGCCGCGTCCCCGAAGGTTGGCCAAATCGGGATCGCATTCAGGCCAGTCTCAAAATTAACACATGCGTAGGCTGATGCGCTATTCTTTAAAAAGTGAATGCCATTCATATAATTGGATACAAAAAGATCAAGTTGCTTTTCGCTAACTCCGACTATATCTTCAGCTTCCGGTACCCATTCTTCATCAATATCTACTATTATTGACCAAATCGGACTAGTTAGTTTTCTTTCTGCCGCTCTATTAATTGGAATACAAGAAAACTCTTCGAGTGAACGGTCTGTCGCGAGTATATGATGTATGTGACCCGCCGTAAGGTCGTGCTTGAACCTGCGATAATGTTTCGGATCGCCACATAATAGTGTCCATTCCCCTCCACTGTGCGATATAAAACGGACAGGTTTTTCCTGATTCAATACGTGGCGGCACGTCACGCACCCCAATTTAGGATTCATCCAGCTTGAGCCTGGGGCAATCGTTATCTATGATTCCACTTTCTTGCGTTACAACTTAGGCACAATCCCCCAATATTTGACGGGTCGTCAGTTCCTCCGTTTGATTGGGCGGTGATGTGATCACAGGAGAATCGCTTCCTGCGCGGCCCTATCTGCGGTCCTTTAAAGACCATGCCTATGCCGCATTCGGGACAAACACCCTTAAGACCATCGAATATTGCTTTCCGTAACGGGCCCCGAATGCGGCCATTATGCGCCCAAGCCCCATCCTCACCCGCGAAATACGAATGATCCTGGCCGACCTCAAAATTATACACCAGCACTGGCTTGTCGACCACATCCATCGCGGCGACGACGAGCGGCTTGCCCTGTTCGGCCTGGATGTGATCGCCGACGTGCAGCAGCCCCACCGCCGTCCAGCCTCTGCCTTCCGCGAAGAACGGGTGCTCCGACGTCACGCCCAAAGTCTCGCGACGCCCCGACGGAGAGTCGACGGTCAGGTTCGTGATCCCCGGGGCGGTGCGGCGGAAGAGGTCGGTCACAGGGCGCAGATTGTTGTCGCCGCTGAAAGCATCGCGCCAAGCGACGAGATCGCCGATCTTGATGTCCTCGATCCGCTTCCTGCCGAATTGCGTTTCGACCTCGGTTCCCGCCTCGAAGGAGAAGAACAGCGAAAATATCCCGCCGATCGAGCAGGCCGGCTCTTTCCCTCTCGCCTAGTCCCGCGCTAACCTCAGCGCCGCGGCCGCCGCGAACGGCGCGCCGGCGAGCGCCGCCAGCGACAGCGCGCAGAGCGCCAGGAAGGGCGGCCAGAATGGCGTCGGGCCGCCGCTCGCCGCCGAGGCTGCGGCCACGCCGAAGATCAGCACGGGAATGGCCAGCGGGAGCACCAGCACCGCCATCAGCACGCCGCCGCGCCTGAGCGAGACCGTGAGCGCCGCGCCGATGGCTCCAAGCAGCGTGAGCGTCGGGGTGCCGGCCAGCAGGCTCAGCGCAACGAGCAGAAGCGCGCTCGCGTCCATCCCCAGCATGAGGCCGAACAGCGGGCTGACGATCGCCAGCGGCAGCGCGCATGCCGCCCAATGGGCGGCGCACTTGACCACGACAACCAGCTCAAGCTGCAGGCGTGCGTTGACGAGAAGATCGAGCGAGCCGTCCTCCTCGTCGCCCTGAAACAGTCGGTCGAGCCCGAGCAGCGTCGCCAGCAGCGCGGCGATCCACAGGATCGCCGGACCGATGCGCGACAGCAGGACGAGGTCGGGACCGATGGCGAAGGGCGTCAACACCACCATGATCAGGAAGAACACGATGCCCGTCGCGGCGCCCCCGCCAATGCGCGCCGCAATGCTCCATTCGCGCAGGAACAGCGCCTTCGCCGCCTCGATCATGCCGGCGCCAGCGCGCTCGCGCCGAGCTGTATCGTCTCGGCTCCCGTCAGGCCGAGTGGCGCGTGCGTCGCCGCGACGATGAGACCGCCCGCCGACAGATGGTCGCGCATGATTTCGCCGAGCCGCTCCTGCGCGCCGGCATCGAGCGCGCTCAACGGCTCATCGAGCAGCCATAGCGGACGCGCGGCAACCAGCCGTCCCGCCAGCGCAACGCGCCGCTTCTGTCCGGCCGACAAGGCATGCACCGGCAGATCGGCGACATGCGAGAGTCCGACCCGCTCCAACGCCGACGCGACGCTCAATGCGCTGCCCCATGCGGACCCCGCCAGACTTGCCGCCCAAAACCTAAGATTCTCCGCAGCGGTGAGCATGCCTTTCAGGGCATCGAAATGGCCGAAATAGTGCGCCTGTTCGCCGACGCTGGCGTCCGACGCGCCGCCCTGAAGCTCAATCGCGCCCGCGGCGAGCGGCAACAAACCGGCAATGGCGCGCAGCAGGCTGGACTTTCCCGAGCCGTTTGGCCCCATGACGATCAGCGCGCAGCCCGCATCGATTTCAAACGACAGCTCCTCGAAGAGCCGGCGCCCGCCGCGCTCGATCGAAATGCTGAAAGCGCACAGGCGCATCGACTCTCTCTGCCATTTTGTCCGCCATCGCGACGTTAGTTTGTCTAGCCCGCCCCCGTGAATATATCTATAAGCGCGCCAGCCCTTATTCCCGCCCGTCCCGGAGGCCGCCCCTATGCCCAGTCTCGACAGCTTCAAATGTCGCAAAAAGCTCACGGTGGGGGCCAAGACCTACGAATATTTCTCGCTCAAGGCGGCGGAGAAGAATGGCCTGGAAGGCATTTCGCAGCTTCCGTTCTCGATGAAAATCGTGCTGGAGAACCTGCTGCGCAACGAGGACGGACGCACGGTCAAGAAGGCCGACATCGAGGGCGTGCGCGCCTGGTTGCAGAACCGCGGCAAGGGTAAGCAGGAGATCGCGTTCCGCCCCGCCCGCGTGCTGATGCAGGATTTCACCGGCGTTCCCGCCGTCGTCGACCTGGCCGCCATGCGCGACGCGATGAAGGCGCTGGGCGGCAATCCCGACAAGATCAATCCGCTGGTCCCGGTCGATCTCGTCATCGACCATTCCGTCGTGGTCGACCATTTCGGCACCAACAAGTCGCTGGGCCAGAACGTCAAGCGCGAGTACGAGCAGAATCAGGAGCGCTACCGCTTCCTCAAGTGGGGCCAGCAGGCGTTCTCGAATTTCTCCGTCGTGCCGCCCGGCACCGGCATCTGCCATCAGGTCAATCTCGAATATCTCGCCCAGACCGTGTGGACCCGCAAGGAGAAGCGCGACGGCAGAAACGTCGAGGTGGCCTATCCCGACACGCTCGTCGGCACAGACAGCCACACGACGATGGTCAACGGCCTCGCGGTGCTCGGATGGGGGGTCGGGGGCATTGAGGCGGAGGCGGCGATGCTGGGTCAGCCGCTGTCGATGCTGTTGCCCGAGGTCGTCGGTTTCAAATTGACGGGCGAATTGCGCGAGGGGGTCACCGCCACCGACCTTGTGCTGACCGTCACGCAAATGCTGCGCCGGAAAGGCGTCGTCGGCAAGTTTGTCGAGTTCTACGGCCCTGGTCTCAACGCGATGTCGGTCGCCGATCGCGCGACCATCGCCAATATGGCGCCCGAATACGGCGCGACGTGCGGATTGTTCCCGATCGACGTTCAGGCGATGCGCTATCTCCAAACCTCGGGGCGCAAACCGGCGCGTCTGGCGCTCGTCGAAGCCTACGCCAAGGCGCAGGGATTTTATCGCACACGGCTGACCCCCGATCCGCTGTTCTCCGATACGCTGGAGCTGTCGCTCGGCGAAGTGGCGCCGTCGATCGCGGGCCCCAAGCGTCCGCAGGATCGCGTCGTGCTGTCGACCGCCAAGACCGGCTTCGCCCAGGCGATGGACGTCGACTTCAAGCAAGGGGCGGACATCGCACGCCGCTACAAGGTTGAGGGCAAGAACTTCGATCTCGGCCACGGCGACGTCGTCATCGCCGCCATCACGTCCTGCACCAACACGTCAAACCCCAGCGTGATGCTGGCGGCCGGTCTTGTCGCGCGCAACGCGGTGGCCAAGGGGCTGCGCGTGAAGCCATGGGTCAAGACCTCGCTCGCGCCCGGCAGCCAGGTGGTTGAGGAATATCTGCGCGAGGCCGGATTGCAGTCTGCGCTCGACAAGCTTGGGTTCAATATTGTCGGCTATGGATGCACCACCTGCATCGGCAATTCTGGCCCGCTGGCCGAGGAAATCACCGAGACTATCGCCAAGAACAACCTTGTCGCCGTCGCCGTTCTCTCCGGCAATCGCAATTTCGAAGGACGCGTCAACCCCGACACGCGCGCCAATTATCTCGCCTCGCCGCCGCTCGTCGTCGCCTATGCGCTGGCCGGATCGATGCAGCTCGACCTGACCAAAGAGCCGCTCGGCCACGATAAGTCCGGCGCGCCTGTCTATCTCGCGGATATCTGGCCGACCAGTCAGGAAGTCGCCGATCTCGTCGAGAACACAATCACCGCCAAGATGTTCAAGACCAAGTACGCGAGCGTGTTCGATGGCGACGCGAACTGGCGCAAGGTGAAGATTCCCCCCGGCCTGACCTACGCCTGGGATATGGGCTCCACCTATGTGCAGAACCCGCCCTACTTCGAGGGCATCACCATGGAGCCCAAGCCGGTCACCGATATTGTTGGCGCGCGCATCCTCGGCGAATTCCTGGACTCCATCACCACCGACCACATCTCCCCCGCCGGTTCGATACGCGCCGCGAGCCCCGCCGGGCAGTATCTGGTGGAGCATCAGGTGCGCCCCGTCGACTTCAACCAGTACGGCACGCGGCGCGGCAATCACGAAGTGATGATGCGCGGCGCGTTCGCCAACATCCGCATCAAGAATCAGATGGTCAAAGATGCGAGCGGCAGCGTCGTCGAGGGCGGCTACACGATCCACTATCCCTCGGGCGAGCGCATGGCGATTTACGACGCCGCGATGCGCTACCAGAAGGAGGGCGTGCCGCTGGTCGTGTTCGCCGGCAAGGAGTACGGCACCGGCTCCTCGCGCGACTGGGCGGCGAAGGGCACAAAACTGCTCGGGGTCCGCGCGGTGATCGCCCAGAGTTTCGAGCGCATCCATCGATCCAATCTTGTCGGCATGGGGGTCGCGCCGCTGCTTTTCCGGGAGGGCACATCCTGGCAGACCCTTGGCCTGAAGGGCGACGAAACCGTCACGATCCATGGCCTCGCGCACGATCTCAAACCACGGCAGATGCTGGAGGCCGAGATCACCGCGGCCGATGGCAAGGTCAGCCGCGTCCCGCTGGTCTGCCGCATCGATACGCTCGACGAACTGGAATATTTCCGCAACGGCGGCATTTTGCATTACGTGCTCAGGCAATTGGCGGCGTAGCGGGCGCGGGAAGTTGCCGCCAAAATGAACCCAGACGCGCGCGCGGCCTTTTTCCGTCAAGCGGATTGGTGCGAGCGGCTCGGTTCGCCCTTTACAAGCCTCGTTTGCCGCGCTCTGGGCGCACACCTGACCGAAGAATCCGCATTCGGGGCGCGGCTGCTGAATTGGCATGGCGATCTCGCTGCGGACGCGACGGCGTTGCGGGCGTGTGGCGCCCTGAACGCTATGGCGCGCGAGGGAAATCCGTCGCTTGCGCCGCTCTATCCCCCTAAGCCCTTGCCGTCGGTCGATGAATTCTGGCGCGGCATACGAAGCGTCATCACTGACGAGGACGCCCGATTGTCTAGTTTTCTGGACAGCGCGCCGCAAACAAACGAGGTCGCTCGGTCAGCCGCGCTCCTACCGGGTTACCTTGAGATCGCGCGCCGAACGGGCCTGTCGCTCTCCATCCGCGAGATCGGAGCCAGCGCGGGGCTAAACCTGCTGTTTGATCGATACTCGTACGACTACGGTTCGTTCTCATGGAGCGCGCATGCCGCGAAAGTGACAATCCCTTGCGAATGGCGCGGTGCAACCCCTGACTTGGCGCGATCAATCAGCGTCGCCGATCGTCGCGGATGCGACTTGAATCCGATTGACGCCGGCAACTCCGTGGCAAGGGCGCGAATGCTGGCATATATTTGGCCTGATCAAACAGCGCGCCTTGCGCGCGCCGAGGCGGCGCTCGAAGTCGCCTCAGCCGAGGGTGTGAACATCGAGGCAATCGACGCAGGGCTGTTTGCCGCGCGCGAATTGCAGGTAGGCGCTGCTAAACGGGCGCTGGTCCTCGTACACAGCATTTGCTGGCAGTATCTCCCTGAAGTGACGAGGGCGGCGATCACTGCCGAGATTGCCGGGGCCGCTATCCGGGCCACGAGAAGAAGTCCATTCGCTTGGCTGCGGCTGGAAGCAGAGTCTGGGTTGCCGCATGGCGCCGCACTACGCTTGTCCTTGTGGCCCGACGGCCCCGTCGATGCGCTGATCGGCGTCGCAGACTTCCACGGCGGTTGGTTTGAAAGGCGCGACGAGGTTTGAAGGATACCTGCTTCTGGCTTCGCCAACGCCCACACGCTATGGTCCGCCCGCCAACGGAGCCCAGCTATGCCGACGACGCCGACAGAGACCCATTTTGGCTATCGAAGCGTCCCCCTCAGCGCCAAGCAAGGGCTTGTCGATGACGTCTTTCATAAGGTCGCCGATCGCTACGATGTGATGAACGATCTGATGTCGCTGGGGCTGCATCGGGTCTGGAAAGATCTTCTCGTCGCCAAAGTGCGTCCGCCGCGCGATCGGCCTTTTGCTCATCTCGATGTGGCGGGCGGCACCGGCGATGTGGCGTTTCGCGTGGCTGAGGCGGGCGGCAAGCTGACGCGCGTGATGGCGCTCGACGTCAATCCCGAGATGTTGCGGGTCGGCCGCGAGCGCGCCGGCAAACGCAAGGACGGCGAGCGCATCGCCTTCGTCGAGGGCAATGCGGAATGTCTGCCCCTGCCCGACAATTCATTCGACGCCTATACGATCGCCTTCGGGATTCGCAATGTGCCTGAGATCGACAAGGCGCTCGCGGAGGCCTATCGCGTGCTCAAGTTCGGCGGCAGATTTCTCTGCCTCGAATTTTCTCGTATCGACGCGCCGATTCTCGACCGCATCTATGATGCCTATTCGTTCGCCGCGATTCCGGCGATCGGCAAGGTCGTCACCGGCGATGGCGGACCCTATCGCTATCTCGTCGAATCGATCCGCAAGTTTCCGTCGCCCGATCTATTCGCCGAGATGATCGCGAGTGCCGGCTTCGCTCGCGCGGGCTTCACAAGATTGACAGGCGGAATCGTCGCCATTCATTCCGGCTGGAAACTCTAGGCTTGGCGCTTTTCGCAACCATCGGCCATTGCGCACGGCTGACCAAGGCTGGCTTCGTTCTGGCGCGCGAAGGCGCGTTCGTCGATCTCGATCCGACGCTGCTGCCGCCGCTCGCGCGGGCGCCGCTGGCCCTTGCCAATCTGATCGCCAGGCGCGGCGTTCGTGGGCTTACCGGACTATCGAGCGCAATCGCTCGGCTCGGCCCGAGCTACGTCAAGCTCGGTCAATTCATGTCGACCCGCGGCGATATCGTCGGCGCCAAGGTCGCCGCTCAACTTGAATTGCTGCAAGACAGGATGGCGCCGCATCCGCGTTCGGTTTCGCTAGCGATTATCGAGGCGGCGTTCGACGCGAAAATCGAGACGCTATTTTCCGAGTTCGGCGATTCGGTCGCCGCCGCGTCAATCGCTCAAGTACACCGGGCCCGCACCAGGGACGGCGACCGCGAGGTCGCAGTCAAGGTGCTGCGGCCCGGCATCGAGCGGCGCTTTGGTCGCGACCTCTCGGATATGTTCTTTGCGGCGCGCGCCGCCGAACGGTTCGCGCCCGAATTGCACCGGCTCAAGCTTGTCGAAATCGTCGAGACGCTGGCCCGCTCGGTGCGCATCGAAATGGATTTTCGCCTCGAGGCCGCCGCCGCTTCGGAGTTCGCCGAAAACATCGCCGACGATGAAGATTTTCTAGCGCCGGAGATCAATTGGGATCTCACCACGCGCGAAGTGCTGACGATGGAGTGGATGGAGGGCGCGTCCCTCGCGGACTCCGATCGCCTGGCGGCGCTTGGCTTCGATCCTCCCAAACTCGGCCAGACGCTCATTCAATCCTTTCTGCGCCATGCCTTGCGCGACGGCTTCTTTCACGCGGACATGCATCAAGGCAATTTGCTCGTCGATTCACGTGGCCGCATCGGCGCGGTGGATTTTGGCATCATGGGGCGGCTCGGCCCCAAGGAGCGGCGCTTCCTCGCGGAAATCCTGTATGGCTTCATCACGCGCGATTACCAGCGCGTCGCAGAAGTGCATTTCGAGGCGGGCTATGTCCCGCGCATTCACCGGGTTGAGGATTTCGCTCAGGCGATCCGCGCGATCGGCGAACCGATCCATTCGCGCACCGCCGATCAGATTTCGATGGCGAAACTGCTGACGCTGTTGTTCGAAATTACCGCGCTGTTCGACATGACGACGCGCATCGAACTCGTGATGCTGCAAAAAACGATGGTCGTTGTCGAGGGCGTCGCCCGCAAACTCGATCCGCGGCTCAACATGTGGGCGACCGCCGAGCCGGTGGTCGGCGCCTGGATCGCTGACAATCTGGGGCCGCGCGGCAAGATCGAGGATTTCGGACGCGCTCTGGCGCAGCTGGCGCGCCTGCTGGCGGACGCGCCGCAGCGGCTGGAATCGCTTGCCGGTCTCGTTCAACGTCTCGAGGAGGCCCCGCAAAGCGAATTGTCCCCAATCGAACGAGACCGGGCTAGAGCCGCTTCGCGACTGTCCCGAACGGCGGTCGCGGCTCTGTGGGCCATCGCCGCTCTTCTGCTCTGGATTGCGTTAAAGCCATAAAGCATTTGCACAAGTGATCGAGCGCAACTGTCTTTGTTTTGGGCTAACATGCGCGCGATCGATTGGGACTATAGTGCGTCCACTTCCACTCGACGGTGAACCGTTTGACAAGAATTGAACTTTCGAGCGCACGTGTGCTGCTCGTCATGGGCGGCGGCATATCCGCCTACAAGACGCTCGATCTGATCCGACGCTTGCGCGAACGCGGCGCCAGCGTTCGCGTCGTCATGACGAACGCGGCAAAGCAATTCATCACGCCCTTGTCCGCCGCGGCGCTCAGCGGCGACAAGGTTTACGACGACCTGTTTTCGCTGACTGACGAAACGGAGATGGGTCACATCGAATTGTCGCGTGCGGCCGACCTCGTGGTGGTGGCGCCGGCGACCGCCGACCTGCTCGCCCGCATGGCGAACGGCCTGGCCAATGACCTCGCTTCGACTGCCTTGCTGGCGACCGATAAAAAGACTCTGGTCGCGCCAGCGATGAACGTCAGGATGTGGCTTCATCCGGCGACGCAGCGCAATCTCGCGACCCTACGCGCGCAGGGCATGCTCTTTTGCGGACCCGCGGACGGCGAAATGGCGTGCGGCGAATATGGTCCCGGCCGCATGTCCGAGCCGCTCGAGATTGTCGCGGCGATCGAAGCCGCTCTGACAACGTCAACGCTGCTCGACCTGCCCACCGACCTTAGTAAAGGCATGGCCCGCTCCGCCTCCCTTTCTGGAAGACATGTCGTCGTCACAGCGGGGCCGACCCATGAACCAATTGATCCCGTGCGCTACATCGCCAACCGCTCGTCGGGGCGCCAAGGTTACGCAATCGCGCAGGCGGCGCATGCGGCCGGAGCCCGGGTGACGCTGATCAGCGGACCTGTCGCCATCGCCGATCCGGCGGGCGTCAAGGTCGTGCATGTCAACACCGCGGAGGAGATGCTCGGCGCAGTTTCCGCCGCGTTGCCAGCCGACATATTCGTCGCGGCTGCCGCGGTGGCGGATTGGCGGGTCGATGCGGTCGGCGCGACAAAGATCAAGAAGACTTCCGCCGATCCGCCGGTCCTAAGATTAATCGAGAACCCGGACATACTCTCGCGCGTTGCGCACCTGGCCTCCGGTCGACCGCGGCTTGTCGTTGGCTTCGCCGCGGAGACCGATGATCTGGAGCAAAACGCCCGCAAGAAGCTCGTGCAAAAGGGTTGTGATCTGATTGTCGCCAACAGCGTTGCGATGGGATCGACCACCTTTGGCGGCGCGTCGAATACCGTGCAGATCGTGACGCGGGAGAGCAACGAGCCATGGCCCGAAATGAGCAAGCATGAAGTCGCGGCGCAACTTGTTGGACGTCTGAGTCAGATGCTGGATAATACCTTATGATTACAGTAACGTATAAACGCCTCCCGCACTCAAAAGGCTTGCAATTTCCGAAGTTTCATAGTGAAGATGCGGCGGGGATGGATTTAGTTGCAGCGTTAGCCGAAGATGCCGACGTGGTTTTGGCGCCCGGGGAGCGGGCGCTGATACCTACAGGCTTAGCGCTGGAGCTGCCGAAGGGCTACGAAGCGCAGGTCCGGCCCCGCTCAGGATTGGCGCTTGATCATGGGGTCACAGTGCTCAACAGCCCCGGCACCATAGACGCTGACTACCGCGGTGAAATTGGCGTTATATTAGTCAATTTTGGAACCAACCCTTTTCAAATCAAACGCGGTGCGCGAATCGCACAAATGATCGTCGCCCGGGCGGAGCGCATTGCTCTGGTCGAGAGCGAAGAATTGGACATGACTGCGCGCGGGTCGAAAGGGTTCGGTTCAACCGGCCGCGCTGAGGAGGAGACTTAGGATGAACCTGCTGTCTCGACGCTGCATGCTCGCCATCGCCGCTGTCGTCGACGTCGCGCTGCATGCCCGGCCCACGCCCGTCGCCGCGAAGGCGCTTGCCGCGCGCCACAAGCTGCCGCCGCGACATCTCGAGACCCTCCTCCAGGGGCTCGTGCATGCGAATATTTTGAAGGGCGTGCGCGGACCGCGGGGCGGCTATGAACTGGCGCGTGAGCGTCGCAAGATCACGGCCGGCGAGATCGTTCGGACCGCGCTCTCAATGAGCGCCGCCGACCAGAATGAGATTGGCTCGGAATCCAAACTTCTGGAAAAAGTGATCGAGCCAAGCGTCGGCAAGGCGGGCGATACATTCCTCGCCAACCTTGACGCCATCACAGTCGATCATTTGTGCGCTGACGCAATCAAGGCGCATGTCCTGGAAGAGGAAAAATCCGGCTCGGATTTCGCGATCTAGTACAGTAGATTCGCGCATTCCATATGGACTCGTTGTTCTTCAATGCTAGCATAGGAGCGAACGCGGCCTTTCCGCCGCCGGAGAGCTGACCGATGGACGCGAGCCACGCGCACGAAACTAAACCATCAGCGGGCAGGCCGGGCCGGGGCCGCATCTTCAATTCCATCACCGACACGATCGGCGACACGCCAATCGTCCGGCTGGACCGGATCGCGAGGGAAAAGGGCGTTCACGCGCATCTTCTCGCCAAGCTGGAATTCTTTAATCCGATCTCGAGCGTCAAGGATCGCATCGGCGTCTCGATGATCGATGCGCTTGAGGCGCAGGGAAAACTCACGCCCGGCCGCGGCGTGCTGGTGGAGCCGACCTCCGGCAACACCGGCATCGCGTTAGCGTTCGTCGCGGCGGCGCGCGGTTACAAGCTCATTCTGGTGATGCCAGAATCGATGTCGATCGAGCGGCGCAAGATGCTGGCTTTGCTTGGCGCGGAGCTGGTGCTGACCCCGGCGCCGCAGGGCATGAAGGGCGCGATCGCCAAAGCGCAGGAGATTGTCGCCGAGACGCCGGGCGCGATCATTCCGCAGCAATTTGAAAACCCCGCCAATCCGGAAATCCACCGGCGCACCACGGCGGAAGAAATCTGGAACGATCTGAACGGCGAAGTCGACGCGGTCATTTCGGGCGTTGGCACGGGCGGCACGATCACTGGCGTGGGCCAGGTCCTGAAGCCGCGACGTCCCGGTCTGAAAATGATAGCGGTCGAACCCGAGGACTCGCCGGTGCTTTCGGGCGGTCAGCCTGGCCCGCATAAAATCCAGGGCATCGGAGCCGGATTCGCACCCGCCATCCTCGACCGGAGCGTCATCGACGAGGTGATCACTGTGGGCAATCAGACCGCCTTCGACACCGCGCGGCTGGTCGCGCGCATCGAGGGCATCCCGGTCGGCATTTCCTCCGGCGCCGCCGTGGCCGCGGCGATCGATGTCGGCCGGCGGCCCGAATTCGCCGGCAAGAACATCGTCATCATCATCCCCTCGTTCGCCGAGCGCTATCTCTCGACAGCGTTGTTCGAAGGGCTTTGATCGACGGCAACCGGACCTCGTTGGGTCTGCGCGTCGCGCTGGCGAATAATTCCGCGCGTGAGACTGCCATCGGTCGGATAAAGCGGAATGAGACACGCCTGCAACGCGTGATACAGGTCCGGCTTGCCGACGAAGTAGCCGGCTGTCGGATTGAGCTCGTCGTCGAGTTGCGGCCTCCAGCCGCCGTCGCACTTGTCGATGAAATGCCTCGCGGAAAAATTCCAGATACGGCGATACCAGTCTTCGTAAAAGGCCTCGCCGCTCATCGCATGCAGAAACACGGCGGCGCCGATGCCCTCGCAGCATGGCCACCACAAGCGGTCGCGAATGCGCGGCGCGCCGCTCCACTCGAGCGTGTAGTAGAACCCGCCGCGCGCCGCATCCCAGCCCGGACCAACGGCTTGCGCGAATAACCCCTTTGCCGCCTCAGGCAGCCAGCCGAGTTTTCGCCCGCCCAGCGCCCATAATTGAAGCGCCAGGCGCGCCCATTCCAGCCAATGGCCCGGCGTCGTCCCGTAGGGACGAAACATGTCGGAGCCCTTGTATTCGCGGTCGATCGTCCAGTCGGCGTGAAAATGCTCGGGCACGCGCCAGCCCTCGGCGGCGGCGTGGCGGCGCAGGATCAGATCGGCAATGCTTTCGGCGCGGCTGAGATAGACGCGCTCGCCCGTCGCCTCGAACGCCGCCATCAGCGCCTCGGTCAGGTGCATGTTGGAGTTCTGGCCGCGATAGTTCGAGATCGGCGACCAGTTTTCGGAAAATTCCTCGGCGCTCGCGCCCTGCGCGGGCTCCCAGAAGCGTTTGTCGAGCGTCTCGCTGATGTCGGAAAGCAACCTTTCCGCCAGCGGATGCCCGGCCAGTTTGGCGCTCGAAGCGGCGAGCAGGACGAACGCGTGGCCATAGGCGAGTTTTTCCCGATCGCGCGGACCGTCGTCGTCAAACGACCAGAAATATCCGCCATGCGTCGCATCGCGGTGACGATCGAGCAGCGCCCGCATCCCGTGATCGACAAAATCCGCCGCGCCCGGCCGGCCGAGCAGATGGCCGATGGCGAAGCAATGCACCATGCGCGTGGTCACGTGCAGCGGGCGCACCGCATCGCCGGCGATCGCCTCGCCCGCATCGTCCAGCGCGAAGAAGCCGCCCGCGGGATTGAACGAATTGGCCTCGAAGAAGTCGAACAGCGCATCCGCCTGCCCCAGCAGCCAGCGCCGGTGGCCGGGGTTTTCGCGCCACGGCGCATCGAGATCAGCGTTCGCAGTCATATGCCCGGCCTTCCCCTCCCTGCAGCGCCGCCCGGCGCCCAATGCACGATCCGCGATTTGCGGGGTGCGGGCAAGCGGCGGGCGCGCGGAGGCTGGATCGGGGACTTTGGTTTTGAGCCCGCTGCGAGCGGGCGCCGCTTTCCGGCCCTCGGGGGCTGCAATTTTCCGCCGCCTCGACGGGCTCGCGGCTCGTTACGACGTAAACCACGCATTGCTGGTTGACGACCACCTGCTGGAGATGAGCCATTGATCGCCTTGCCATCCTCGACCGTGAAGCCGATCTCGCCGGCCGACAGGCGTTCCAAATCCCTTGTCGATCGCCAATTCCGAACGATGGGCCGAACCGAACTCGTCCGCGCCCTCCAAATTGCATCGCAGCTCTCCACGAAGAGAGCGCCTCATCCCGCGAAACCCTTAGCAACCCGCTGCCACCCCAACTAATTTACCGTCCCCTCAAAGGTCTCGAGGGACGGAGCGGGCCGGCAGCCCGTCCGCGGCGGCGCCTGCCTCGCCCCTGCCCCCGCCGGTTCGCCAATGAAGGTGAAGTTGATCCTGATCATGGAAGGACCCGCGGTTTCAGCAAGGATGCGCTTGTCCGGAGGGACCGCGCTTTGACTCACAGAACCCAGGTGATCATCGGACATTCCGCGCTTGCCGGCGTACTAGCGATTCCGGAGGCGGCGGACGGGCTCGTGATTTTTGCGCATGGCAGCGGCTCCAGCCGGTTCAGCGTGCGCAATCGCGCCGCTGCCGACGCGCTCGGCCAGTCCGGATTTGCGACTCTGCTGTTTGACCTCTTGACCGAAGCCGAAGCGAGCGACCGCCGCAATGTGTTCGACATCCCGCTTCTTGGCGCGCGCGTGGTGGAAGCGATCGACTGGGCGGGTGCCGACCCGCGAACTCTCGCGCTTCCCATTGGCCTCTTCGGCGCCAGCACGGGCGCGGCGGCGGCGATTGTCGCGGCTGTGGCCCGCGCCGATGCGGTCGCTGCGATCGTTTCGCGTGGCGGCAGGCCGGATCTGGCCGGCGCCGCGCTTCGCGCCGTTCGCGCCCCGGCGCTGATGATCGTGGGCGGCGAGGATCGTCAGGTCCTGGCCCTCAACACCTCCGCGATGAAAGCGATGCACTGCAAGACCTTTCTGACGATCGTCCCAGGAGCGGGACATTTGTTTGAAGAAGAAGGGACGCTCGATCAGGCTCTGACGGCGGCGGCAGACTGGTTTGGCAAACATCTGCGCAGCCAGCGGCCTTTGTTCGACGACCGGACAATGGCCGGCCGGGCGCTCGCGGCCAAAATTTCCAGGCGCGCGCCTGTGAAGCCGGTGGTTTATGCGTTGCCGCGAGGCGGCGTGCCGGTCGCGCTGGAAATTGCCGAAGTCCTGAAGGCGCCGCTCGATCTGTTGCTTGTGCGCAAAATCGGCGTTCCCTGGCATCTCGAATTCGCCGCCGGCGCCGTTGTAGACGGGGAGGAGCCCGACATCATTCTCAATCCGGAGATCATGCGGGCGGCTGGACTGGCCGAGGCGGAAGTCACGGCGCGAGGAAAAGCCCAATTGCCGGAAATCGAGCGCAGGCGGTCGCTGTACATGCCGGGCCTGCGCCCTGTTGCGGCGCGCGGCCGCACGGCGATCCTCGTCGATGACGGCATCGCGACGGGCGCGAGCATGAGCGCGGCGATCGCAGCGATCCGCAGACGCGAGCCGCAAAGCATCGTGGTCGCGGTTCCCGTCATGTCGCGAAACAGCGTGTTGGCGCTTCACGAGATCGTCGACGAGATTGTTTGTCTGGCCGCCCCCGACAACTTCCGGGGCGTTGGCGAATTCTACCGGGATTTCCATCAATTGAGCGACGAGGAGGTCGTCGGCTTGCTCGCGCAATACGCGCAGGCGCAGTCCCGCCGCCAAGCCGAAGAAACCAGCGCGCCGCTCGGCTGACGCAAGGGAACCGCTTCATGTCCTCTCAACTGGCCTTCCCGATGCCCGGTCTTTCCGAGCGCCTGCGCGCCAGATCGCAGCCTCTGCCGGACCTGCATTCGCCCGACGATTTTGCGGCGCATTTCGATGTTTTTGCGGACGCCAAAATCGTGCTGCTGGGAGAAGCCACGCATGGGACTGCCGAGTTTTACAAGGCGCGCGCCGCGATCACCCATCGTCTGGCCGAGCGCCACGGATTCCGCATCCTGGCGCTGGAGGCGGACTGGCCGGACGCGGCGGAGCTAGACCGCTTCGTGCGCCAGAACGGCATCTGGGGAGAGCGCAGCGCCTTTACCCGATTTCCGCGCTGGATGTGGCGAAACATCGAATTCGCGCATTTCCTCAAGACAATGCGGCGCTGGAATGAAGGCCGCCCCATTGAAGACCGGCTGGAGGTCCGAGGCCTCGACGTTTACAGCCTGCATCACTCGCGCGACGAAGTGCTGACCTATCTTGACCGGGTCGATCCGGAGCAAGCTGCGGCCGCGCGCCGGCGTTATTCTTGCCTGACGCCGTTCCTGGAGGAGCCGCAAGCTTATGGCGCGCGCGCGCTGGCGACAGGCCAGAGCTGCGAGGACGGCGTTGTGGAGCAACTCGTTGCGCTATTGGAGCGGCGCCTGGCCTATCAGGCCGAAGACGGCGAAACATATTTTGACGCCGAACAGAACGCCCGGGTTGTGTGGGCGGCCGAGAGCTATTACCGGGCGATGTATCGCGGCGCGGCGGAGAGCTGGAATCTGCGCGACAGCCATATGTTCGACACGCTGTTGCGCGTCCTCGGACAACGCGCAGACAATGCGAAAGCTGTCGTGTGGGCGCATAATTCCCACATTGGCGACGCCGCCGCGACACAGATGGGAGAGAGCGGCGAACTGAACATCGGCCAGCTCTGCAGGGCGAAATTCGGCGATCAGGCGGCGCTCATCGGCTTCTCGACCGATCGCGGCCATGTCATGGCCGCCGATGAATGGGGCGCGCGACCCCGGGTCAAGGCCGTCGTCCCCGCGCGCGCCGACAGCTGGGAGCGGGTCTTCCGGGACGCCGGGCACGAGCGCGCGCTGACGGACTGGCGCGCCGACCGGGCGCTGGCCGGCGACTTGTCCGCCTCGCGATTGGAGCGCGCGATTGGGGTCATCTACCGGCCGGAAAGCGAACGCTTCAGCCACTATTTCGACGCGCGGTTGTCACGGCAATTTGACGCGCTAGTGTGGTTTGAGGAGACGTCCGCCGTCAACCCGCTCGCGGGCGGGCCGGCCGAAGGCGCGCCGGACATCTATCCGTTCGGCCTGTAGGTTCGGCGACGGGACCCTGCGCATGGCCGCAGTCGCTTCGAGGGCGATCAAGTGATCCTCAGCGCCAAGGAACGGACGTAGGAACCCGGCGTCACCGCGACCGGAACGGCGGATGCGAGGGGCGGCTGAGGCGCCCGGCGGGTGATCGTGATGGGCGCCCGGCTATTTCGCCTCGACGCGAACGCCTGGCGCGACCCGATCGCTGAGATAAACGATGACGCGCTCGCCGGGCGTAAGACCCGCTGAAACGGCGGCAAAGCGGTTCGACCGGCGCAGCACCTGGACTGCCCTTTGCCCCGCGCGTCCTGCGTTGACCTGATAAGCGTCGCCCAGGCCGGCCCATTGCTCCGAAGGCGAAATGACATCGACCACAACATTGACCCGCTGCTCCTCGACGCCGAGCGTGGACACCTTGGGTGAAGGCCTCCGGCTCGACCCGGCGCACGCGTCCCGACAGCGCGCTCTGGCCGCCCGCACGCACGACCCTCGTACGAGTCGACCACCGAAACGGCCGAGCCCCAGAGATTGTTTCCGGATTGTCCGCGGGGAACCGGGTGGTTCTGCATCCGAGCGACCGGGCGAGCGAAGGAACCGCGGTCGCGGAGCGTGAGAGTCGGTGAATGGAAAAGCCCTATCAACTGGTCTCGAACGGATAAGCAGCAGCCTCTAACCACGAGCTTTTAGTCATCAGATAAACAGGACGAAGAGGCTCCCAACAGACATCGTCAACTTAATGGATCTTGGACGATTTGATGGCCATATCGGGCAATGAATCAGACAGTGCCCTTCAAGATGTCGCGTGACACCCGCCCCATTTCGCCGATCGTGAATGCGATCTACTCTGCGCTGAACCGTGATCTCGTCAAAGTCTGAGGCAACGGGGAAATTCCTTCACGTCGCCGGGGCTCGCCCAATCACAGCCTTTCGAAAATGCGCGGGGCTAGCGCCAAATCGTCTTTCAAATGCCTCATAAAAACTCGACAACGAGCCAAACCCGCAATCAAAGGCAATGGTGGCGATCGAGCGATCGGAAGCGATCAACATCGATTGCGCCGCGTCCAGACGATGACGGGTGATCGCCTGTTTGACAGTCATCCCGACCGCCCGCTTGAAAAGCTGCATCGCGTAGTTCGGGTGCACTCCCGAGGCACACGCTACAGCTTCGGCATGCAAATGGCCGTTGCCATGCTCGCCGATATAGCGGGTCATTTTCTCCACGGGCGCCATCCGCTTCGCGTCCGCCGAGCCGTTAAAGACCGCGAGCGGCGCTTTCGCGCGCAAGTCCCGCCAACCCTCGAGTTCGAGACGTCGCACGCGGGCGCTCAACTCATCGCGCACCAACGTCTCATTGCGCGGATCACCGCTCTCCAAATCCTCGCGCCATTGTAAGAAGAGGGCTCGATCAAAAGGATGGACGCGGGTGGCTTCGAGCACCAAGCCTTCGAAAATCGCGCTGCGAAGCCGACTCATCTCCGGAAGGCCAAGAAACAACGAAACAGGGACATAGAGGCAAACAAAGCGCGTCTCTGGCGGCGCCGAGATCACTTGATGCGGGATCATGCCCCAAAACAGCGCCAGACTTCCCGTTGGCACAACTACGATGCGAGCGTCGAACCAATAGGTCATTTCGCCATCGAGAACGAAGTTTAACTCCACTTGGCTGTGCATATGCGGGCCGGGCATGCTGTGGACAGCGAGCGATTTACCAGCGCAAAGGCGGTGATCGCCGAACACCACCATCGGATGATTGCGCCCAATGTCCGCATGAACCGGAACGCTTTCATCCACGAATTCGAACGGAGTTTGAGGCAGATGGCGCGGCATGATTCTTAGAAACTCGGAAATAATGACACGAAAACCGGTTGAACCTGACGGAAGTATTGTTGAACGTCAATTTCACACGCGGCGAGCCCCAAAAAACGGTCGCGGCGCTGCGCCGTCATAGGGACGGCGATATGGGAGGACAGGATATGCTCTTGACTCGTATAGGCTTGGCGGCGTTCGCCATCGCTCTCTCCGCCTCGACCGCTTTCGCCGGCGAAATCGTCCTCAACTCTGACCAGTCAGATCCCGCCCCGAAAAAGGCTATGGAAGGCCTGATCGCCGATTTCGAAAAAGCGAACCCCGGCATTACGATCAAATGGAACAACTTCGATCACGAGGGCTACAAGTCCGCGATCAACAACTTCCTGAAAGCGAACCCGCCGGACGTCGCCGCCTGGTACGCCGGCAATCGCATGGCGCCCCAAGTAAAAGCCGGCCTGTTCGAGGACGTCACCGACGTCTGGGAAAAGAACGGCCTCAATGACGCGCTCAAATCAGCCGCGCCTTCGTTGACTATGGACGGCAAGAAGTGGGGCGTGCCGTATACCTATTACCAATGGGGCATTTATTACCGGGCCGACATATTCAAGGATAAGGGCATCGAGCCGCCCAAGACCTGGGCCGATCTCGTCGCCGCCTGCGCTAAGCTCAAGGCCGCAGGCATCGCGCCCTTCGCCATCGGCACCAAGGCGCTTTGGCCGACGGGAGGCTGGTTCGACTACATGGATCTGCGCGTCAACGGGTACCAGTTCCATATGGATCTGACCGCCGGCAAGATCCCCTTCACCGATCCGAAGGTGAAGGCGGTGTTCGACAAATGGGCGGAGCTGGTGACGCCCGGCTACTACATCGAAAACCACGCCGCGCTCGACTGGCAGGACGCGCTCCCGCAGTTCGTGCAGGGTAAAGCCGCGATGTATCTGATCGGCAATTTCGCCGTCGCGCCGATGAAAGCGGGCGGATTGAAGGAAGATCAGATCGGCTTCCTGCAATTCCCGGAAATCACCGCGGGGGTGCCGATGGCGGAAGACGCGCCGACCGACACATTCCATATTCCGGCCGGGGCCAAGAACAAGGACGACGCGAAGAAGTTCCTGGCCTTCATTGCCTCGGCGGATGCGCAGGCCAAGATGAATGCGATCCTGGGTCAGCTGCCGGTCAACAACAAGGCGCCCAAGCCTGACGACAAGTTCCTCAGCGCGGGCTTCACCCTGCTTTCGAATGCGGCGGGACTCGCCCAGTTCTTTGATCGCGACGCGCCGGCCGACATGGCGAAGGCCGGCATGGAAGGATTCCAGAAATTCATGATCCATCCGGAACGGGAAGACGCGATCCTCACCGACCTCGAGAAGGTGCGCGCGCGCGTCTACAAGTAGGCCCCCTCGCACCGGGCGCGGGGCACCATTTGTCCCGCGTCGACAAGAACGGCGGCCGTCCCAGCTTCGTGGGGCGGCCAACGAGGAAGCGCGCCGAGCAGCGCGGCGCCCCCTGAAATATCGACAGCGGAGGAACCCGTGAGCGCGACCATCGCAAAGCCCGCCCAGCGCACCTGGTTCCAGCGCAATCAGATCAAGCTGGCGCCTTGGCTCTTTCTTGCGCCCGGCCTGATCCTCTTTACGATCTACGTCCTCGCGCCGATCGTCCAATCGATTTGGATCAGTTTCTATGATTGGGACGGCCTGGGCCAGGCCAAATGGATCGGTCTGTCCAACTACAGCGAATTGTTCCAGGACGACAACTTCTACACTGCGCTGAAGAACAATTTCATTTGGCTCGGGCTCTATCTTTTGTCGGTTCCCGCCGGATTGGCGATCGCGCTGTTTCTCAACCAGACGGTCGTGGGCATACGGCTTTACAAGTCGCTGTTCTTTTTTCCGTTCGTCATCAGCCAGGTCGTTGTGGGCCTAATGTTCACCTGGTTCTACGCGCCAAATTTCGGGCTCCTGTCCGGCGTCATCAAATGGCTGACCGGATCGAACGTCGCAGTGCTCGCCGACGAACGTTACGCCACCTATGCGATTATCGCCGCGGGGCTATGGCCGCAGATCGCCTACATCATGATCCTCTATCTAACGGGCCTCAACAACATTAACCCCGAACAGGTGGAAGCGGCGCGCATGGACAACGCCAAGGGCTGGCGGCTGCTTTGGAACATCATCATTCCCCAACTGAGGCCCGCAACCTTCATCGCCATAGTCGTCACCGTGATCGGGGCGCTGCGCTCATTCGATCTCGTTTCGATCATGACCAGGGGCGGGCCCTACGGCTCCACCCGTGTGCTCTCCTACTACATGTATGAGCAGGCGCTCTCCGAATATGGTTTCCGCATGGGTTACGGCGCGGCGATCGCGGTGGTGCTGTTTCTCATCATGATGGTGTTCATCACCTATTTCATAGCTCGCATGATCCAACAGGAAAGGAACAGCTAAAATGTTCCCCACTCCCGTCCAAAAGGCGAGCCCGCTCGTCCGCGTCAGTTACAACGCCATGTTGCCGGTCGCGCTGCTCGTCTGGCTGTTTCCGCTCGTCGGCGTAGCGATCACCTCAATCCGTCCGGCAAGCGATTTGGCCGCCGGCAATTATTTCGGTGTGCCGAGCTATTTCGCCGGCTTCGAGAATTATCGCGCGGTGTTTCGCGACAGCTTGATCGGGCAGTTCATCCTCAACTCGTTCGAGATCACCATTCCGACCGTGGTCGGCGCCGTCGGGCTGTCGTGCCTCACCGGCTTCGCGCTCGCCAACTACAAGTTCAAAGCCAATCTCTGGCTCTTCTTCTTGTTCGTCGCCGGCAATTTCGTGCCCGCGCAAATCCTGATGGTTCCCGTCCGCGATCTCACGGTGCGCACCGGCCTCTATGACACGGTCTATGGCCTCATTCTCTTTCACACAGCCTTTCAAGCGGGATTCTGCACGCTGTTCATGCGCAATTTCATCAAGGCGCTGCCTTTCGCGCTTGTCGAATCGGCGCGCGTCGAAGGGGTTTCCGAATGGAACATCTTCGCTCACGTCGTGCTGCCGTTGATGCGCCCAGCCATCGCCGCGCTTTCCGTGCTGATCTTCACCTTCGTCTGGAACGATTATTTTTGGGCGACGGTCATGGTCCAAGGCGCGCACGCGATGCCGGTGACGGCGGGCCTTTATTCGCTCAACGGCCAGTGGATCGCGGCTTGGCATCTCGTCTCTGCCGGATCAATCGTGGCCGCGCTGCCGCCCGTCGCCATGTTCTTCCTCATGCAAAAGCACTTCATTGCCGGCCTGACGCTCGGGGCGACCAAGGGATGAGCCATTCGATGGTGCTCAGCGACGGCGCGCTCGGTCTCGCCCTCGCGCTGCATGGGCGTGGCATGCCGGAGATCCTAGCCTTCGGCGCCGATGTCGGCGATGTCGCGTCCGTCGTCGCGCGGTCAAATCGAGTCAACGGCATGGACGTCCCGCCGCCGAGCGCCACTTTGCTGCCGACGGTCGGAATGGGCGCCTTTCAGTGGTCGGCGATCGCCGGCCATCGCGACGGGCGCGACTTTGTCATCGAATTCAGCAATTGGCGCGTCGAGGGTTCGGGCGCCGACGCAACGCTGCGGGCCCAAGACGAAGAGACAAAACTCGAGATCGCGATTTGCCTGTCGATCCTCGCCGGTGCGCTCGCCTCGCGCGTGACGCTGACCAATCGCGGCATCGGCGTATTCACGCTCGACCGCTGCATGGCGGGGAGCATGATTTTCCCCGAAGGCGGCGCCGAGCTGACCCACTTCGCCGGCTCTTGGGGTCGCGAATTTCAGACCCGGAGCGAGCCGTTGAACGCCCGCCTGTGGCTCAACGAAAGCCGGCGTGGACGAACGTCGCATGATCGTTCGCCGAGTCTCCTCCTGTCCTCCCGGGAAGGCTCGCTCGCGGTTCACCTGGGCTGGAGCGGCAACCATGTCTTGAGCGTCGATACACTCGACGACGGCCGCCGCCTCGTCCACGCTGGTGAACTCTTTGAGTCGGGCGAAGTCCGCCTCGATCCTGGCGACGCGTACGAGAGCCCCGTCGCCTATTTTGCGCTACACAGCGCGGCGCTGCGCGCGCGGCTCAAGCGCGAAATGACTTGGCCCGGCAGCGCAGCCAAGCCGCGCCCGGTGACGCTCAACACTTGGGAAGGCAATTATTTCGACCACAAATTGCCTGCGTTAATGGCGCAAGCCGACGCCGCAGCCGCGTTAGGCATCGAGCGCTTCGTGCTCGACGACGGTTGGTTTGGCAAGCGCGACGACGATTTACGCGCGCTCGGCGACTGGCAAGTCGATCCGCGCAAATACCCCACGGGGTTAAAGCCGCTCGCCGACCACGTGCATGGCCTCGGCATGGAGTTCGGGCTGTGGTTCGAGCCCGAGATGATCAGCCCGGACAGCGATCTTTATCGCGCGCATCCCGATTGGGCGATGCATGTGCCCGGACGCGATCGCCCGCTGTCGCGCCATCAATTGGTGCTCGACCTCACGCGTAAAGAGGTGAGCGACCATGTCTTCGCCTGCATGGACAAAGTCCTGCGAGAGACACCGGTCGACTGCATCAAATGGGACATGAACCGCGATCTCGCGCCGTCGACGAACGCCGAAGGTCGCGCGTTGACGTCGAAACAGACGCGCGCCTTCTACGCCCTCGTCGACCACATTCGCGCCGCACACCCGCATCTTGAAATCGAATCATGCGCCTCGGGCGGCGGGCGCGCCGATTACGGCGCGCTCCGGCGCACGCATCGATTTTGGACGTCGGATTGCACCGACGCCTTCGAGCGCCTCGAAATTCAGCGCGGCGCGCGGGAGTTTCTACCGCCCGAGATCATGGGCGCGCATATTTCCGCCTCGCCCAACCACCAAACCCACCGTCGGCTTAGCTTGGATTTTCGAGCGCTGGTCGCACTCGCCTATCACCTTGGCGTCGAGATGGACCCGCGCACGCTGGAGCCAGCGGAGGCCGAAAAACTTAAGGGATGGATCGCACTGCACAAGCGCTTGCGCCCCTTGCTGCACGGCGAAGGCGCATTTCAGCTCGAACCACACGACGGGCGCTATATCTGGGGCGCAACAAACCAAGACACGATCGCCGCCATCGTCGCGCAAGGGCCGCAAATGGTCGGTGAACAGCCGGCCCCATTCCGGTTGCCGCGCGATCTCGTCTCACCCGGCCATTGGCGAATAGTGACCTGTGCTCCCGCGGCGCCGGATTTCATTCGCCATACAGAGGAGCAGAGGATGTTGCTCTCGGGCGAGACGATCGTCTCCGGTGCGACACTCGCCGTTGCGGGCCTCAATTTGCCAATGCTGCGACCAGAAAGCGGATTGGTTTTGGAGTTTCAACGGGTCAATGGAGGCTGAGCCATGGCGAACGTAAGCTTGCGTAACATCAAAAAGTCGTTCGGCGCCGTTGACATCATCAAGGGTGTCGATCTCGACGTCGCGGACGGCGAGTTCTGCGTATTCGTCGGTCCCTCCGGCTGCGGCAAGTCGACCCTGCTGCGCATGATCGCCGGCCTTGAGGAAATATCGGCGGGCGATTTGAAGATCGGCGGGCGCGATATGGTCGACGTCGCGTCGTCCGAGCGCGGCGTCGCCATGGTGTTCCAATCTTATGCGCTCTATCCGCACATGACGGTGCGCGACAACATCGGCTTCGGCCTGCGCATGACCGGCCACACCAAAGACGACATCGCCAAGCGCACGGGCAAAGCCGCCGACATGTTGCAGCTTGGGCCGTTGATGGAGCGCAAGCCCTCGCAGCTCTCGGGTGGACAACGTCAGCGCGTCGCTATCGGTCGCGCCATCGTGCGCGACCCCGGCGTGTTTCTCTTTGATGAACCGCTTTCCAACCTCGACGCGGCCCTGCGCGTGCAGATGCGGATCGAGATCGGCAAGCTGCATCAAGATCTCAAAGCCACGATGATCTACGTCACCCATGACCAGGTCGAAGCCATGACCATGGCCGATAAGATCGTTGTCCTGCACGCCGGCGTGATCGAGCAAATTGGCTCGCCGCTCGATCTCTATCACCGCCCGCAAAACACGTTCGTCGCCGGTTTCATCGGCTCGCCGAAAATGAATTTCATCAAGGCGACGGTGGCGAGTTTGTCGCAGGGGATTTTAAGCTTGACCTTGCCGGGCGGCTCGACAATCGCGCTGCCGGCGCAAAAAGCGCAAGCGGCGCCAGGCCAAAAGGTGACGCTCGGCATTCGGCCCGAGCACATACGCGCGGACGGCGGCGGTGAAGGTCGGCTGACAGGCGCGCTTCGCATGGCCGAATATCTCGGCTCTGAAACGATGTTTTACCTTTCGTTGCCGGACGGTTCAGACATTTCTGTCAAGGCCGACGGCCTAGCCAAAGCCCAACCCGGCGCGTCGATGGTGTGCGGACTGCCCGCCGTCGCCTGCCACGTCTTCGACGAGGCCGGCAGGACGATGCTCAACGCCACCTTAGACCAATGACCCTCGGCGTTTGCTATTATCCGGAACATTGGCCAGAGGATTGGTGGGCCGAAGACGCGCGACGGATGCGTGAACTCGGCATCGAATATGTGCGCATCGGCGAATTCTCTTGGTCGCGCCTCGAGCCCAAGCGTGACGATTTTCGCTGGGAATGGCTGGATCGCGCGATGGAAACTCTGGGCTCCGCGGGTCTGAAGATCGTGCTGTGTACGCCGACCGCAACACCGCCAAAATGGTTGATGGACGAATATCCGGAGATCGCGCCAACCGACGAACACGGGCGTCGGCGGGGGTTTGGTTCGCGCCGCCATTATTCGTTTTCCTCGGCGGTCTACGCGCGAGAGAGCGCGCGCATCGTCGAGGCCCTGGCCTCGCGCTATGGCCGGTACGCCGCGCTTGCGGGCTGGCAGACCGACAACGAATATGGCTGCCACGACACCGTCTTGAGTTGGGGTGCGGAGGACCAAAAGGCGTTTCGCGAATGGTTGCGACGGCGCCACCAATCCCCGAGCGAACTCAACGCCGCCTGGGGCAACGTTTTTTGGTCGATGGAGCTCAACAGTTTCGACGAAGTGGCTGCGCCCAATCTCACCGTCACCGAAGCTAGCCCCGCCGCGCGCCTCGATTATCGACGCTTCGCCTCAGCGCAAGTCAAAGCGTTCGATCGACTTCAAGTCGACATCATCCGCAAATACTCGCCGGGGCGTTGGGTCACCCACAACTTCATGGGTTTCTTCAACGCGTTCGACCATTGGGACCTCGGCGACAATCTCGACTTCGCCTCATGGGATTCCTACCCGATCGGCTTCACCGAGAAATTTCCGTTCAGCGAAGCCGAGCATGCGCGCTGGCAGGACACCGCGCATCCCGACGTCGCGCCGTTTCATCACGATCTTTATCGCGGGGTTGGGCGCGGCAGGTTTTGGGTGATGGAGCAGCAGCCCGGCCCCGTGAACTGGGCGCCCTACAACCCAGTGCCGGCTCCCGGCATGGTCAAGCTTTGGGCGATCGAAGCCCACGCCCACGGGGCGGATGTTTGCAGCTATTTCCGCTGGCGCCAGGCGCCCTTCGCGCAGGAACAGATGCACGCCGGTCTCAATCTGCCCAATGGCCACGAACTCTCGCCGGGTGGACACGAGGCAAAAGCGGCAGCGAAGGACCTCGCACGGCTTGGCGAATTGCCGGCGACAAACCGCGCGCCGGTGGCGTTGGTGTATGATTACGAAGGGATCTGGGCCACGCAGATTCAACCGCAAGGCGCGTCGTTCAACGCTGTCGAATTGATCTTCCGTTGGTACGAGGCGATCCGCCGTCTTGGCGTCGACGTGGACTTCGTGCGGCCGGGCGCCAGCCTCCAGGGTTACGAACTCATCCTCGTCCCTTGCCTGCCGATCGTCTCGGACTCGGCGGAGCGCGCTTTGGCCGCGGCGACCGGCGTCGTCGTGTTCGGCCCGCGCGCGGGGTCGAGGACGCGCGAATTCTCTATTCCGGACAACCTGCCGCCTGGACCTCTCGCGAATCTGATCGCCATGCGCGTCATCGAAGTTTCGTCCATGCGGCCCGGCATCCGGGTCGGCGTGAGCGGCGCGATCTCGGGCGCTGCCGAGCGTTGGCGCGAGCATATCGAAGCGCAGGGCGAGACCCTCGCCTGTTTCGAGGACGGCGCGCCGGCGCTCGTCGCAAACGGCCGGCGACTCTACGCCGGCTTTTGGCCCGACGCAGAAGCCCTCGCTTCGCTCATGACATTTGCGACTTTGCGCGCGGGCCTCGAAACCCATGCGTTGCCGGAGCCGATCCGTATTCGTCGCCGGGGCGATCTGCTGTTCGTTTTCAACTACGGCGGTGAAGCGTGGAGCGTTCCCTCGTTCGCGGGCCAAAGCCTGTTCGGCGCGCGCGAGGCGCCGCCGCACGGCTACGCGGTCTTTCGTCAGGAGCCGCGAAGATAAGCGATCTCTTCGACATCGCCATCGGCGGCGGGGGCAATGGCATCCCTCGGCGCGCTCGCGGAGGAATACATCGACAATATGCGCGAACGCGACTCCGCCGAAGCGACAATCGAGAAAAATAAGTGGCTGCTGCCGCTGTGGAACCCTATTTCCGCCGATGGTGCCAGTATTAGCCGTGATCTGATGCGTAACGCATTGTAGGTTATTGCTGTCGCGCTAAACATCTAGATTATATTTTGTTGTTAACTTTGTGATCGACAACATTCTTATATTAATGTTCCCAATATATGCGAGAGCGTAATCTTTAGGCCATGAAATTTATGGACTTTCAGTGAATTTTGGAGTATGCAACTAGGCGCTGTCGGTGGTGGCCTGCGCGGCGTTTAGATTCGTTGGTCTTTGCGCGGATGGGCGCGCCACAGCACCCAAAGAAAGCGAGCCGGTTCGCTGCGAGAGCGGTTCCAAGCCGAGAGAGCAAAGTCCAGCCCAAGTGTTGTAGCCCTGCTGGGACAGCCTCGTCGCGACGGAATTTTAGCGGAGGAAGGCTATGGCTCAAGCGCCAAGTCCAGCTGGCAACGGCGGCCCGAATTTCGTGCGCCATATCGTCGCCGATCCAAAGAACGTTCCCGACGTGATGCTGCTTTACGGTTATCTCGGCGCCTCGTCCGAGGAAGGCCACGAGCGCGTCTATCTCAGTCCGGACCTCAGTCAATACGTGGAAGTGCCGAAGACAGCTATCCTGCATCAGGAGCAAGCAACTAAGGAGCAGGATCCGCACGGCGGCGTGACGCTGTGGGTCAAGAAGGACGCGGCGCTGATCTACAAGATGGCGCCGGCCCAGCAGGCGGCCCAGCAGGCGCTCGCTCATTATTTCGCCGGAGCGCTTCAGGCCGGGGCGGCCGCCGCGCAGGCGCAGCCTCTGCCCAGGACCCCGGCGGCGCCGTGTCTGCCTCAAACCTTGCCCGAGGCGCTCTGTCCGAACACGTTGCCCAATGCTCTGTGTCCGGTCTCTTTCGCCCCTCCATGTGGTGCGACGCATGTCGCAACTTGCCACGTAACGTGCGCCGCCACGTGCCCTGCGCACGCGACATGCGGCGCAACGTGTATCGCCACGTGCGCCGCAACGTGCCCTGCGCACGCGACATGCGGCGTCACCTGCGCGGCAACGTGCGCCACATGCGTGACGTGCGCGCCGCACATATGCACCCTGCCGACGCATTGTCTCGGGGTGACCTGCGGCATTGACTGCACGGTGGGCGGACCCTGTCTGACGCACCCGCCCCACGCGACGTGCGCGCCCGTATGCACGCACCTCACGCCGTGCCGGCCAACGTTCAACCAGCCGGAGTGCCCATTCCCCACGGAAATCTGCACCCACGTCCCGGCGCAATGCACTCATCTGCCGAACTGCCCACGGCCCCAGGAGGCTCAGGCGGGAATGGGCGCGGAGGCACAATTCGGATGCGTGGCGGGCACGGTCCACGCAAGTGTTCAGATCGCTTGCTCGGTCGTCTGTCCAACGCGCCACGTCACCTGCAGTCCGGAGTGCTGGGTAACGCGCCAATGGACGTGCAATCCCGAGTGCCGCGTGACGCGCTATTGGACGTGCAATCCCGAGTGCTGGCCGACGCGCCATTTCACGTGCAACGTTGAGTGTTATAACACGGCTGCCCGACCGTGCTAGAATGTCTGTTGTGGCAATATTCGTGCGGGTGAGGTTGCCCCCCTCGTACGCTGCTTGCCCACAATAAGCGCGGGCGTACTTGACTGACCGCCGTCTCGCGGCGCCCAAAATAGGGCGCCGCGACTTCCTCAAACCGCGTGGAGCCCAGGTCCTACGGCGCGCGGCGAATCGTGATTGATCCTCGTCATCAAACGGTCAACTGGGCGCCCGGCGCGCGCTCGGCGTCGGAGGCGCCGAGGAAAGACGGGCTTGCCGGCCACCGACGCGTCAGCCTAAGTTTGAGCGTGCCTCGAAGCCCGGTGATCGGCCGAAGAAAGCGACGCATGCACCTCACCCCCGCGAACCTCGCCTATTTTCTCGTGGACCGGTCGCTGCTCGGAGCCGAGGAGATCGTGGCCGGGCGCGTTTCCGTCGTCGATGCGAGCCGTCGCAACCGCAATTTCAAGGTGTTCCGGCAGAATGCCGGCGGTCTCTTCGTCAAACAGATGCGCGACATGCAGACCGACGCCATGCTCACCTTGAAGCGGGAGGCCGCGTGCTACGAACTGGCGCGCGACATTCCGGCGCTCGCCCGCATCATGCCGCGCCTCATCCGCTACGATGAGGGTCGACACACGATCGTGCTCGAGCTCCTACCCGACGCCGAGAGCCTGCTTGCCTATCATAGCCGCAACAAGGGCTTTCCGGTCGAGATCGGCCGAATGCTGGGGGAAGGAATCGGTCTTTATCATGCCAAGGCCGGAGCCCTACTTGAAAACGAGAAGCTAAAGGCGTTGCTGATGCGCCAGACGCCGGTGATCCTCACTTTGGCGCGCGGCGGCCACGCCATGCTCGGGCATTTTGGACGCATCGGCCCAGCGGTCTCAGCGATTCTCCAGCAACATAAGGAATTCGAAGGTCTGCTTGACGCGCTCGGCGCCGAATGGCGGTTCGACAGCCTGATCCACGGCGACATGAAATGGGACAACGTCTTGGTTTTTCCCGCCGAGAACGGGCTCGATTTTCGCATAGCCGATTGGGAGATGGCTGATTGGGGCGACGCCGCGTGGGACGTCGGCGCGGTGCTGCAGAGCTTTCTATCGGCCTGGATCATGTCGATGCCGATTGCCAGCGGCCTGCCGCCGGAAGCTTATATAGGCATGGCGGCGCAACCTCTCGACGCCATGCGGCCAGTGCTCAAGGCCTTTTGGGAGACCTACGCGAAAACGCGAGGCTTCGACGCCGAGCAGGCTCGGCGCGAACTCATGCGCTGCATGCGCTTTGGCGCGGCGCGGCTTACCTGGTCGGCGATCGAGCAGCGATTGTACGTCTCACAGCTTGACCCCGCGGCGACCGCACTGCTCCAGGTGAGCCTGAACATCCTTAAGGATCCGCCGCGCGCGGTGAGGGACTTCCTCGATGTCTAAGCGTCCACGCGCCAAGGGCGCCGAAATGCAACAGAGGCTGTTTGCCGCGCTCGACAAATTCGAGATCAGATCGCCGGTCGAAATTTCCTTCGCCGGCGAAAGTCCGATCGACGTGAGGAGGCTGCAACCGGCGCCCGCCTGGGGCGTCGGGGCCGCGTCCGGGGACGACATGCTGGCAAAGACGATCCAAGCGACTCTCTACGATCGTTGCTACGCCGAACGCAGCAGCGCGGCGCACGGCGTCGGAGCGGACGCGCAATTCGCCGCCCGGCTCGCAGCGGCGAACGCCGGACGCGAGCGCTGGGACCGGGGCTGGATCGTTCATCAGTTCGGGCCCAACGGACAGGCGTTCGTGCGCAAGGGTGACCGCGAACGCGCGGCCATGCCCGGCGCCTACATCTTCGAGGGGCCGCCAGGCATGGCGCCGCAGATCGGATCGCAGATCAGCCTTCGCGCGCCGCGCGACGCGTTAGAGGCGCAGCCCGGCTATTATTTCGCGTTTGGCGAGACGCTCGACGAACTCGCCGATCAGCTGAGCCTGACGCGCCTCTATTTCCACTGCGCGGCGGAACATGCGGCTTCGCTTGTCGAAGAACTGACCGCTGCGCTCAATCGCTTTCAGACGCCGTTTCAATTTAAAACGCCGGCGGCGCCCGCGCTCTACGGGCGCACTGACGCCGCGGTGCTTTACGTCGGCCAACGTTACTTCCACGTTGTGGCGCGGATCGTTGCGCAGGTTCGCGAGAAGATCGCGCTCGAAGCCGCGACGCCGCTTTTCACCAAGACCATGTGGCCCGGAATCGGCGCGGCGGTCGAACCCGGCTCGGGCGAAAGTTTCGGCTCGCACCGATGTCGCTTGGTCGCGGAAGGGATCGTGGACGCCTGGCGCGAGGGCGAACAAAAGGCGCAAGCGCGCCTTGCGGCGATCGCGAAACGCTTTCTCGGCGCGGGGCTCGACCTGACGCGCCCTTGGCTTGGCCCGACCGGTTTCGATCCGTTCGAACTCCCGCAGTCCGCGAGGCTTCCGTGAGCGCGGAACGCGGGCGGTTTCTCGACGCGGCAGTCTCGATCGGCCGCCGACTCTGCCGCGATGCGGTCTGGCACGAAGGTCGCTGCAACTGGCTTGGCTGGGCGATGGAGCCGCATGGCGGAGAGTGGGTCAGCGTCTACCGGGCCATGGGCGCGCTCGTCTATGACGGCTCCGCGGGAATCGGCCTGTTTCTGGCCCGTCTCGCCGGCCTGACCCGCGACCCCATCATTGCAGCAACGGCGGAAGGCGCCTTGGCGCAGGCGCTCACCGCCGTCGCGGATCTGAGACGAACGGGCGAATATGGATATTATTCAGGGCTCGCCGGCGTCGCGCATAGCTGCGTCGCGGCCGGCGTCGCGCTGGGGCGCGAAGACATTGTTGAGCGCGGGAGCGCGGCGATGACAGCCTGCGCGAGCCTCGAGCCAAGTTCGCAACGGCTCGACATCGTCAACGGCAGCGCGGGCGCAATTCCTGCATTTCTGGAGGCCGCCGAGCGGTTCGGCCAGGACGACTTGCTTGACGCCGCCGTCCGCCACGGCGCGCATCTCGTCAATGTGGCGGCGCGCGGCGAAACCGGCTGGTCGTGGGACACGCTCGCCACGGGGGGGAGCTCGCCGCATTTGCTCGGCTTCGCCCATGGCGCCTCGGGGATCGCCTATGCTCTGGCGCTTCTGGGCGCTGCGACCGGCCAGCGCGAATTCCTCGACGCCGCGAGGGAGGGCGTTCGTTACGAACGCGCCTACTTTCGTGCGACGGAGGGCAATTGGCCCGATTTGCGCAGCTTCGTGCAGCCAGGACCCACGGGCGAAGCGCCCTGCATGATCGCGTGGTGTCATGGCGCCCCGGGGATCGGATTTGCGCGCATGATCCTCCATCAGCTGCTTCCTGATGACGCGTCCATCCTCGACGAGGCGGAGACCGCCGTGCGCACGACTGCGGCGACCCTGGGCCAGGCCTCGCCAGGAACCGGCAATTTTTCGCTCTGCCATGGCGATGGCGGAAACGCTGACCTGTTGCTACTCGGAGCCGACGTCCTTGGCAGGCCGGAATTGCGGAAGGAGGCCGAATTCGCCGCCTTGCGCGCGCTCGATCGCTTCGAGGACGCGAGCGCACCCTGGCCCTGCGGCGTGCCAAGCGCGGGGGAATCGCCCAACCTGCTGCTGGGACTGGCGGGAATAGGCTATTTCTTCCTTCGCCTCTATGATTCTTCGCAGATTCCCACCATTTTGCTGCCTTCGGCGAGATATTGTTGCAACGAGGCATTGCGAGACACATCCGTGCGATGACGCGGCTTTGATTATACCGCTCGAATGAATTTGGCTCGCCCGAGTTCATTCATTCGGTTGAGCGATTATCGCGCTGCACTTGAACGTGAGAATGCGCCAGTTCTGCAACGTGCTGCGCCGAACAGCGCATCCGCCTGCGTCAGCAGCCAGCTCCGATGCCCGGGGTTTTCGCGCCATGCCGATGGCGTTACGCTTAAAGGGGCCTGCTAGAGCAAAATCGCGAACAACGAAAACAAGCGCAACGCTTCACGCGGCGGCGAATTTAGTTCCCACTTTTGCAACAGAATTTTGCATCGGCTAACCCATTGAGATCATAGCGTCAGAATTAGGGTGCAAAATTCTTGATATTTGCCGCGAGACGTGAGGCCGAGAATGGTTAGAGTCGTTTTGCTACCGCGATCCACTCGAATATGAGCGGGGTATCGTCAGAGAATGCGATTCCATGGCGGGCCGCGTCGCGTCGATAGTAGTCTCCCATCGTCGACCGCCACCAATTCAGCGTTCGATCGCCTTCGCCGTAAGATCGGGCAAGGTTCTCATCTACAGACCCAAACGAAATGATCTCGACGCGTTCGGTCTCTATGATCGCGCGCATACGCCCTTGCCCGTCCAACAGAACGCATAGCGCCCCAACGAAGGGAATCCGGCCATCCGGCCAATCCCAGAATCCCGAAGACGTGGTCGTCTTGATGCCGTCCAATATGGCCACCGCGCCTTCGTCGGCGGTAGCTGGATCGTTGCCGATCGCCATCGGGCTGAAATATCGGGCGTCCTCCTCCGGATAGGCTAATTTCAGCGCTTGCTCGATCTCAGGGGTCATCGGTTCGACAGACATGAGCGTCAACCCTAGTCGCTTCGGGGACACGTAGAGGCGTTCTCCCGCGTCTCCGCCATATCGCAAAACCCCTCAAATCTCAGCCGAAAGCGACCTCGTCAAAATTCTTGATTTCTGCACAAAGGCGGAGGCGCGCCTCATATGCTACAGTGCGGCATGGCAGAATTAACAGACCCCACCCCCGCTATGGTGTCTTTCCAGCAAGCCATCCGGGACGGCGAAATTGCTCTGCAAAGGGCGGTTTTGGATCGCGACGTTTTTGTCTACATGGACAAGGTGCCGAGCGGCGAAACTCGCTTTGCATATGCGCGAATGAACGGGCGAATTGTTCTCGCGTTTGCGAACTTCGTCACCGCAGGCTTTGAGGAGGGGCTTCCTGCTTTTCAGATTGGCGTTGCCGTGCCGGAATCCGAGCGAGGCAAGGGGCGAGCGAAGCATATCGTCGCCGCCGGGATCGCAGAGTTGAAGCATGGCCTTAACCGCGCTCACCCGGGCGCGGCGTTCTACGTCGAAGCCGTGATCGGGCTCGACAACGTGGCTTCTCAACACGTTGCGGCAGCAGTGATCTCCTCCGATAATCCCAAGCCTATAACCGATAGCGTCTCGGGACTGCCCGCCCTCCATTACATTCGAAAAGTCTAGGTCCATCTTTCTCCCGCATCTTCCTCCTTGCGTGTAAAATAGGGGTTGGCTTTCAAGTGGAAGAACGGCGGAGAAGATGAAGCCTAGGGTAATACCGAGCCACGTTCTTGAGGATGACGAAGTTTGCCGACGGCTTATTGTCGCTGTCGGCGAGGCGGTCGCAAGATCGATGGATGAAAGCGAATGGAAGAAATTCGCACTCATTCACAACTTCGCAGACAAGACGACTGAGCGTCATCGCTTTCTGCGGAGCCTAAGCTTTGAAGACCCCGACCACGAGGGGATGGTCATCGATCTCATCGAGCACATTTTCCCTAACAACGCAAAAGCCTTTTTCGATCTGTTTGATCGTCCAGCAGTTCAACAACGCTTGAAAAAGACCCATTTAGATTTGCTCGAGTATTGGGAGAATGCCGGAGACCCATTGATCGAGGCGCTCGCGCATAGCGTTGACGATGTTCAAGCCGTCAGCGCCGTAATCAACCTGAGCCAATATACCAAGCGAATTCAAGAAGCGCTGCCGGGCGACCCTAACCAAGCCATCGGACATACCAAAGATATGCTCGAGGCGACGATGCGGACTATTTTGGATCGGCGTGGCAGGCCCGCCGGCAAAGAACTTGACTTTCCGGTCCTCACCACACGGTGCATGACAGAACTAGGCTTAACACCGACCACACGTCCCACATCCGACGGCGAGAGACACGTCAGGAAGATCGCAAGCGCAGCGAAAACGATGATTGAGACTGCTAATGAGTTCCGGAACCTGGCTGGCACCGGGCATGGGCGCGTGATCGGAAAAGAGATCGATGTCACCTCCGCAGATGCGAGCTTGGTAGCCTCCAGCGGCCTGATACTGGCGGCATGGCTCCTACGTCGGCTTGCCGATACCCCTTGAATTGTACAGCTCAACGACGTCCCGCTTCTTTCTGCGCCCGCCTTTCAACACTCACTATTTTTAAGTCTTTTTCTTGTGTTCCGAATATTTTGAGTTCTGCACCGCGTCAGGTTGCTCTGCGGCGCAACTCTTCGACAAGTAGGGCGAAGGCAGGGACGTGGCTGACAGCGGCTCGGTAATAGAGGTGGTGGCCTGAAACGGGCGGCAGTAGATTGGTCACAACGAGGACAGCCCCATGACTGATAAAAAAATTTGGTTCATTACCGGCGCGAGTCGTGGCTTGGGCGTTGATATCGCCAAAGCGGCATTGGCCGCTGGCCACGCCGTCGTTGCTACAGGCCGCGACCCCGCGAAGGTCTCAAAGGCAGTGGGCGCTCAAGAGGACCTGTTGAGCCTCAAGCTTGACATCACACGCCCCGAAGATGCGCAGGCTGCCGTCAGTGCCGCTGTCGATAGGTTTGGCCGCATCGACGTTCTGGTGAACAATGCAGGCAACTTCTACGCGGGCTTCTTTGAGGAGCTCAGTCCCGATCAGGTACGCCACCAGATAGAAACGCTGCTGTTCGGCCCGATGAACGTCGTCCGTGCTGCGCTGCCGGCGATGCGCAAGCACCGCTCTGGCCTGCTGCTCACCATCTCCTCCACGGCAGGTATTACAGGCGGCATGTTTTGTACGGCCTATGCGGCGGCTAAATTCGGTATCGAAGGGTGGATGGAGTCACTCACCCCCGAGGTGACCCCTTTCGGCATTCGCACGATGCTAGTCGAGCCCGGATTCTTCCGTACCGAGCTGCTCACCCATAACTCCACTACCTTCGCGCCTCCGTCGATCAACGACTATGCCGAGCGTACTAGGGAGATCGTTTCTGCGTGGAGCGGCATGGATGGCAAACAGGGAGGCGATCCCGCCAAACTGGCTAAAGCGCTTGTGCAGCTTGCTGCACTCGAAGAGCCTCCTGCTCGCTTTGCGGCCGGCGCTGATGCTGTCCAGACCTTCGAGACCAAGGCTGCCACTTTGTTGGCTCAAGCCAACGCGCACCGTGAGCTGTCGTCTTCCCTGTCGCATGACGACGCCTGAACAACAGAACTAGCCGGCGTGGCCTTCGCCGGGTCGCGCCGCGCACCTTAATTTTTCTGCTGTTTCTGCTGGTGCGAAAGTCTTGATTTTTGAAACACGACGAAGGTCGTCCTGTGTAGGTGGACCACCCGGTGTACTTTTTTCCCATGGAACGTCCGCTTTCGCCTACCGCCCCGACAGCCGCCCTTCCGTTTCCGACCAAAAACAGAAACTCGAGCTGACGACGACACCACGATATTTCTTTCGAATAATCAGCATTTCTGCTACGATGATAAAAGTCGGGCCCTGCCCCTGTGACCCGCCGCCGCCACCGCCGGCAAAATCGGAAACGCGAAACCCAGCGAAGGAGCCGATACTGGTCAACCCATTGAAATCATTTGGAGCAACAAATTCCTCAAACTGGCTTCTCTAATTAAATCAATGACTTAGGTTTTTCCTTGCGAAACAAATCATTTCGCAAGCGTTTCGCAAAGGCTTCGCAAGGCCTTCGCAACGTTTCGCAAGCGTTTCGCAACGCTTCGCAACGGCTTCGCAAGCCTTCGCAACGGCTTCGCAAAAGCGGTGCGGAGCTTGCCGGCGCGACGGGAACTTTCTGGCGCGGCCCCGGCCAAGCTGGCATAAGGCGGCCATGAGCAGCAATGAGAATCACCCCTCGCACCTCCAGGGCGACGCCGGATTCGCGGTCTATGTGCATTGGCCGTTCTGCCTCGCCAAATGCCCCTATTGCGATTTCAACAGCCACGTTCGCAGCGCGCCGATCGACGAGGAGCGCTATATCGCGGCGTTTCGCGCCGAGCTGCGCCATCGCGCCGCGCTCGCGCCCGGCCGCGAGGTTCGCTCGATCTTCTTTGGCGGCGGCACGCCCTCGCTGATGCGCCCGCAAACCGTGCAGGCGATCATCGACTCGATCGCCGAACGCTGGTCCATCGCGTCCGGCGCGGAGATCACGCTGGAAGCCAACCCCACCAGCGTCGAGGCGGAGCGCTTTCGCGGCTATCGCGCCGCCGGCGTCAATCGTCTGTCGATCGGCGTCCAGGCGTTGAACGACGCCGATCTGCAAGCCCTCGGCAGGCGCCACACAGTCGCCGAAGCGCTGGCGGCGGTGCAGACCGCCAACGCGATCTTTTCGCGCACCTCGTTCGATCTGATTTACGCGCGTCCGGGCCAGAGCGAAGCGGCCTGGCGCGCCGAACTGGCGCAGGCGCTGGCGCTGGCTGGCGAGCATCTGTCGCTCTACCAGCTGACCATCGAGCCGGACACGATCTTCGAGCGGCTGTGGAAGGCGGGCAAGCTCAAGACGCCGGACCCGGAACTCGGCCGCGCCTTGTTCGACGTGACGCAGGAGCTGACCGAGCGCGCCGGCATGCCGTCCTACGAGGTCTCCAATCACGCGCGGCCCGGCGCGGAAAGCCGGCACAACCTGATCTACTGGCGCTACGGCGAATATGCCGGGGTGGGGCCCGGCGCACACGGGCGCATCCTCACAAGCGCGGGCCGGCGCGCCCAATCGACAGAAAAGCACCCGGAGATGTGGCTCACCCAGGTCGAGAGCGAAGGCCACGGCCTGATCGAGAACGATCTGCTGACCGCCGAACAGCAAGGCGATGAATTTCTGCTGATGGGCCTGCGCCTGCGCGAGGGCGTCGATCCCCGGCGGTTCGCCGCGCTGAGCGGGCGGCCGCTCGATCCGCGCCAGATCAAGGCGCTGACGGCGGACGGCTTCATCGCGGAGGATGGGTTGGGGCGCGTGCGCGTGACGCCGATGGGCGCGCCGCTGCTCGATTCGGTCGTCGCGGATCTGGCCGCGTGAACGCGTCCGCGTTCCTTGCAATTTGACTTGCGGCGGCCATGTATGGAACATCAAGCTCGCTTCCGCTGGAGCTTATTGCTTCGGCGGGAGTTTTTTTGCCACAACTCGTTTCCACCGACACAGGAGATAGGCCATTCGTCGTCCCATGAAAGCCACTGCGGCCCCAGAGAAAGGGGGGCCGCGCGTTAACCGCGACATCCGCGCCAATACGGTCCAGTTGATCGATGCCGAAGGCAAGAATCACGGCGTCGTCCAGATCGCGCTAGCCCAGCAACTCGCTGACGATGCCGCGCTTGATCTGGTCGAGATCGTCCCCAACGCCGAGCCGCCGGTCTGCAAAATTCTCGACTTCGGTAAATTCCGCTTCAACGAACAGAAGAAGACGGCCGAGGCGCGCAAGAAGCAGAAAGTCGTCGAAATCAAAGAAATCAAACTGCGCCCGGGCATCGACGACCACGACTACGAAGTGAAGATGCGTTCGGTGCGGCGTTTCTTCGACGAAGGCGACAAAGTGAAAGTGACCCTGCGCTTCCGCGGCCGCGAAATGGCGCATCAGGACATCGGCTACAAGCTGCTGCTGCGCGTCAAGACCGAGACGGCGCCGATCGCCAAGGTCGAGGCCGAGCCGCTCATGGAAGGGCGGCAAATGGTCATGGTTCTCGCCCCGAGATAGGACCTGAGGCCGGCGGCGGTCGCCGGCCTTTCACGCGGTTGTTACGGGCGCACCCCGCCAGCCAACTGGCGCCGGGTTGGCTGTTAGGCTATTGATCGCGGCGGCGCCCCCTCGCCGCGACCACAAATTCCCAGGTTACCCTTGACCGTCGTCCAACCTTCCCTCGGCGTCGATTCGGCGGCCCCGACGCTTTCGACCGGCGCGACGCGCGCTGCGGCGCAGACCACCGCGCTCGGCATTCTCATCGCCATCAGCGCCTCGCACATGCTCAACGACATGATGCAGTCGCTGGCGCCGGCGCTGTACCCGATCTTTCAACAGGACTACGGCCTGAGCTATTTCCAGCTCGGCATGATTACCTTCACGTTCCAGGTTACCGCGTCAGTCCTGCAGCCGGGGGTCGGGCTGTTCACCGATCGACGGCCGATGCCGTTTTCTCTGCCGGTCGGCATGATGTTCACCCTGAGCGGGCTGACCATGCTGGCGCTCAGCGCGAGCTATCCGATGCTGCTGGCCTCGGTCGCGTTGATTGGCGTGGGCTCGGCGATCTTCCATCCCGAATCCTCGCGGGTGGCGCGGGCCGCATCGGGCGGGCGCTTCGGTTTTGCCCAGTCGCTGTTTCAGGTTGGCGGCAATTTCGGCCAGTCGCTGGGACCGCTGATGGCCGCCTATATCGTCGTGCCGTTCGGGCAACGCTCCGTGCTGTGGTTCTCGGTCCTGGCGTTTTCCGGCGCCGCGATCCTGACCAAGGTCAGCCTCTGGTATCGCGCGCACCGATTGGCCCCCAAGGCCGCGGCGGCGGCGATCGCTTCGCGGCTTCCGCGCGGCGTTGTCTCACGCTCGATCGCCATTCTCGTCGTGCTGGTGCTCTCCAAGAACTTCTATCTCGCCAGCATCTCGAGCTACTACACATTCTATCTGATCCAGACGTTCCACGTTTCGGTCGCCCACTCGCAGCTCTATCTGTTCGTGTTTCTCGCCGCCGTGGCGGCCGGAACGTTTCTGGGGGGGCCGATCGGCGACCGTTACGGGCGCAAGTTCGTGATCTGGCTGTCGATCCTTGGCGTGCTGCCGTTCACGCTGGCGCTGCCGCACGCCAATCTCGAAGCAACGATCGCGTTGAGCATCGTCATCGGCCTGGTGCTGGCGTCAGCATTCTCGGCGATCGTCGTCTACGCGCAGGAACTGGTGCCGGGCAATGTCGGCGCAATCGCCGGTCTGTTCTTCGGCCTGGCGTTCGGGCTGGGCGGCATTGGCGCGGCGCTGCTGGGGGCGCTGGCCGATCGCACGAGTCTGAGCTTCGTCTACAACGTCTGCGGGTTCCTGCCGGCGATCGGGCTGCTGACCTGGTTCCTGCCCGACATCCGCTCGCGACGTCTTTAAGGCGGCGGCTGTTTTGTGGGCCTTGGCGATAGCGGAAGCGGGCGTGCGCATCGTGGTTCTAGCTTGAGGGATTGCCTGCCAATGAACCTGAAATCGACCCTGGCCGAAATGGCGCAGCTTCTGGCCAGCGATGATGACGACTTCCCGATTGACGCCGGGGAAATGCTCAGGGAGATTATCGGGGGCGAGTTGGATGCGGCCCCGATCATCCTCGATCTGCTGGCAGGCGAAGGCGCGCGCAAGCGCAGGCGCGACAACGTCATTGGCGCGCTCATTCAGATGCTGGGGATCGCGGCCGAGCAATTGCGCTTCCGCCTCGACGAACAGCGCGCCGATGCCCTCGCGGCATTCGAGAAGGTGAAAGCTATAATCGGCGAAGCGACGAACGCCGGGCGGATCGATGCCGGCGCGATGGTGCTGATCGGCCGCGCATTTTGGCGCGCCAACCTCGATCTCGGTCCCACGCTGCGCGGCGCAATGGCGGCGCAGGCAGACGCGTCTCCCCCTCCAGGACCGCGCGCGCCCGCCAATGGCGCGGGGGGAGCGAAGGCCGAAATTGAGGAAGTTCTGCGCGAGATCGTCGCGCAATCCGGCGGCGATCCGTTTGCGATCTACGCTTTTGCCAGCGAAATGACAAACGCACTGCCCGATGCGGCGCGTGTTCGGTTCGTCTCCGCCCTTGCCCAATCCAGGTCCGCGCCGATCCGTGACGCCAGCGTCGGATTTCTGCTTGACGCCGATGCCGAGGTTTGCGCCAGCGCGGCCTACGGCCTGTCCGCCGTAGGCGCCAATGCCGTCTCGCAACAGAGCCTCAATCGCATGGTCCTGATGCGCAACTGGCTCGATCAGCCGCGGCGCGACACGCTTGACGGCGCTCTCAGAGCGGCGCGATCGGGCGCTCCGGCCGTAAAGAGCTCCGCACTACAGCAGACGCGGTTCATGTCGATGAGCACCGTCGATGGGGCGGGTGCGCTTAGCGTGTATGTCGGCTTCAAGGAAAAGACCGGTGTCGGCCTTGCCTCGGTTCTGATCAAGGACGGTTTCGGCGTGCGCGACGCGTTCGTCCTGCGCAATCGTAAAAAGCGGGAAATGGACGAAATGCTGGCGGGGATGGACCCGCAGCTGGAGTTTTTCCCGACCACCCGCGAAAGCATCATCATGCTGATTGGCCATGCGCTGGCGACCAATCTCGCAATCGCCGCGCCGCCGCCGTTCGGCCTGGCGCAGGTCGTCGAAATGGCGGGACTTGGAATCATTGCGCCGGAGCACATTTCGACCGCGCGCCTGGTCGCCGATCTGATCTCCGCCATTCCGGACGCCGAGGCCGGGAATGCGGCCATCGCCCGCGCCCTCCAGCATTCCAGTTATTGGCCCGAGATCAGCGGCATTCCCGATTCCTGGTTCGAAGATAACGACTCGGTCGATACGCTTCTAACGGGAAAGCCGCGCCGCCAGCACACAACCCTTCTGCTCGAACAGCTATTGCCGCAAAGACGCGTGATATGGGCCGACAAAATGGCCTGGAGCGCTTTGGCTCTGCGGCAGGAACAGGATAACGCGCTCGGGCGCGAGATGGCGCTAGTGGCGCGCGAACTCCTTGGCGAGCGCGATCTCAAGTCGATCCCGATCATGCGCTGGATTGCCGATGCTACCGCAGACGCCTATGCCGCGCGCCGCAGCGCGCGAGGCCGGCGGAGCGGGCGTGCGTAGGCGCTTTCCCCACCCCTGAACTCACTCGCTCGCCTCGACAACGAGCGCCGGCCCGTTTGGCTGCGGCTGTATCGCGATGCGGCGCTTGTGGAAGGCGTTCAGCGTCGAGCGATGGCCGATGGAGACAACCGTCGTCTTTGGCAAACTGGCGGCGATCGCGCGATAAAGCGCCGCTTCGCTTTTTTCGTCGAGCGCCGAAGTCGCTTCATCCAGAAACAGCCAGTCCGGCCGCGCCAGCAACGCACGCGCCACCGCCAGCCGCTGCTGCTCGCCGCCCGAAAGCCGCATCTGCCAGTTGTCGGATTCGTCGAGCTTGTCGGACAGAGCTGCGAGCCCCGCCGCGTTAAGCGCCTCATGCATGGGGGCATCGCCGAATTTTCCGACAGGGGCGGGATAAGCAATGGCGTCGCGTAGCGAACCGATGGGAATGTAGGGGCGCTGCGGCAACAGCATGAGGCTCGCCTCGGGTTCGGATATCGTCCCCTCGCCGAACGGCCAAATGCCGGCGATGGCGCGAAACAAAGTCGACTTGCCCGAGCCCGAGGGGCCGACGACAAGCGCGGGCTCGTGGGACTTGAGTGTGAGATCGTTTATCTGCGCAAGCACACGGCCATCAGGCAAAGCGATTGAGAGGGGGCCAATGGTCCGGTCCGCGCTAGGCGAGGCCGTGAAGTCGATGCGCGGCGTTTGTGATCGCAGCGCCTCGGCGCGCGCGATCGCCTCGTCGAAGGTCGTCAGGCGGTTGAGAGTAGCCTTGAATTCGGCGAGTCCGACGTAATAGAGAACGAAAAAATTCATCGACTCGTTAACATTGTTGAACGCAGCGCCCACCTGATTCAATGCGCCGAGACTGATCTTTCCGAGGAAATAGAACGGCGCAGCGACGATGTAGGGAATAAGAACTGAGGCCTGATTGTAAGCTCGAGTGAAGGCCGTTAGTCGCTTGCGCACCCGCACGATGCGCATGTAGTTCGTGTAAATGTCGTCGAACTTCCTCGCCGCAGCGCCTTCTTCATTGGGTTCGCCATGAAGCAGAGCAATCTGCTCGCTGTATTCGCGCGCGCGCGCAAGTCCGAAGCGGAAATTTGCCTCAAAACGCTGCTGCGTGAAGTAGAGCGCCGACAGCGATCGCCCGATCAGATGAGCGAGCAGCGTGCCTGCGCCGGTGTAGGCCAGCGCGACCCAGAAGAGCAGGCCAGGAATGACGATCGACAGGCCAGGCAGCGTAAAACCCCCGGATAGCGACCACAGCACGATTGCATAGGATACCAGCGAAGTCAGAGTCTGCAGGGCGGTGACCGAATAGCCGTAGATGCCTGCGGTTCCGTTCGATGACCCTGTTCCATCAATGAAACTATAGATGTCCTGTGAAATGCGCTGATCCGGATTGTCGGTTGGCGATCCGGAGAGCAGCATTTTGTAGTGGACGCCGTCGCTCATCCAGCGGCTGACATAGTTCCCGGTGAGCCAACGCCGCCACCGCACGACGAACGTTGAGGTGACGACATATTCGATGGTGTAGGCGGCGACCAGCGCGGCGACGACGGGGGTGAAGACGAACAGAAGCTGCCGCCAGAACTCCGCCTGGTTCATATCCTTCAGCGCATTGGTGAAGTCGGCGCGAAAATAGGACAGCCGCACATCGAGCGCCACCTCAAGTTGGTTGACGACAATCAGGAAAACCAGACTCGCTATCGCCAACCTGTTCTGCGCGACGATCACCGCCGGAAACGGGCGCACTTTCGTGGTGGTGGGGGTTGAAACGTTGAAATACGGATCGGCGATTGTCGTCATCTTGCGAACGACCGGGATGAACGAGATCGCGTAGATGAAGACGCCAAACAGCGCGACGGCGAAAGGAAGACTTTCGGGAAGCGTGTAGTTGGCATAGGCCTCGGGCCAAAGCCCCAGCTTGTCGACGAGAAACGCCAGGCCGAATACGATGGTCTCCACCGCGAAGGTCGCCTGGAAAATCTTCAGGAACGACGATAGCCGGGTCGACAAAAACACCGTGACCGCGCAGGCCGCCGCGGCGCCGGCAAGCAAGAACACCATCGTCTCCGGCGCGTGCGCTCCAACGGCAAACGCGGCGATGGCAAAGAGCGCGACGGCAATAGCGAGAAGATGCATAGGGCGGGCTTTCGGGAACGTGAGACGCCGCCCTCAGCGAGCGCCGCAAAGCAATCCAGACGAGGGGTTCGAGCGCTGTGCTTGCGGCTTCGGTCTGGATTGCTTCGCTGCGCTCGCAATGACGATTGGCGGCGTCTCAACGTCTATCGCAGACCTCGCTCCTCGAATAGGCGGGTCGCATGTCGATTCCGTGAAATCTTCGTAACCCGCCGCCAACAAAAAAGGGCGGCCGAAGCCGCCCTTTTCCGTATCTGCGAGCAAGAAGGCGCTGGATCAGAAATCCATGCCGCCGCCCATGCCGCCGCCTCCGCCGCCGCCCATCTGCATGGAGGGCTTGTCCTTCGGCAGTTCGGCGACCATCGCTTCGGTGGTGATGAGCAGGCCGGCGACCGAAGCCGCGTCCTGCAGCGCCGTGCGTACGACCTTCGAGGGGTCGATGATGCCGGCGTCGAGCATGTCGACGTAGGTTTCGCTCTGCGCGTCGAAGCCGTAGGTCTGCGACTTGTTCTCGCTGATCTTGCCGACCACGATCGAGCCTTCGCCGCCCGAGTTTTCGACGATCTGGCGGATCGGCGCTTCGAGGGCTTTCAGCACAATGCTGATGCCGGCCTGGACATCGGGGTTCTCGCTCTTCAGCTTGGCCACCGCAGTCTTGGCGCGCAACAACGCGACGCCGCCGCCGGGAACGATGCCTTCTTCGACCGCCGCGCGGGTGGCGTTGAGGGCGTCGTCAACCCGGTCCTTCTTTTCCTTGACTTCGACTTCCGTCGCGCCGCCGACGCGGATCACCGCAACGCCGCCGGCGAGCTTCGCCAGACGTTCCTGCAGCTTCTCCTTGTCGTAGTCGGAGGTTGTCTCCTCGATCTGCGCCTTGATCTGACCAACGCGGCCTTCAATGTCGGCCTTCTTGCCCGAGCCATTGATGATCGTGGTGTTCTCTTTCTCGATGCGCACGCGCTTGGCCTTGCCGAGCATCGCGATCGTGACGTTCTCCAGCTTGATGCCGAGATCTTCGGCGATCATCTGGCCGCCGGTCAGGATGGCGATGTCTTCGAGCATCGCCTTGCGGCGATCGCCGAAGCCCGGCGCCTTGACCGCCGCCACCTTGAGGCCGCCGCGCAGCTTGTTGACGACGAGCGTCGCCAGCGCTTCGCCTTCGATATCCTCGGCGATGATGACCAGCGGCTTGCCGGTCTGCACCACCGCCTCGAGCACCGGCAGCATCGCCTGGAGTGAAGATAGCTTCTTCTCGTGGATGAGAATGTAGGCGTCCTCGAGTTCGGCGATCATCTTCTCGGCGTTGGTGATGAAGTAGGGGCTGAGATAGCCGCGATCGAACTGCATGCCTTCGACGACATCGAGTTCGGTCTCGAGGCTCTTGGCCTCTTCGACGGTGATGACGCCTTCATTGCCGACCTTCTGCATCGCCTTGGCGATCATGTCGCCGATCGACCTGTCGCCGTTCGAGGAGATCGTGCCGACCTGCGCGATTTCGGCGCTGTCCTTGATCTTCTTGGAGCGCTTGGCGATGTCCTTGACCGCTTCGAGGACGGCCATGTCGACGCCGCGCTTCAGATCCATAGGATTCATGCCGGCGGCGACCAGTTTTGCGCCTTCGCGAACGATCGAGGCGGCAAGAATCGTGGCGGTGGTGGTGCCATCGCCCGCCGTGTCATTGGTCTTGGAGGCGACTTCGCGCACCATCTGCGCGCCCATGTTCTCGAACTTGTCCTCGAGCTCGATCTCCTTGGCGACGGTAACGCCGTCCTTGGTGATGCGCGGAGCGCCGAACGACTTGTCGAGGATGACGTTGCGGCCTTTGGGACCGAGCGTCACCTTCACCGCGTCGTTGAGAATTTCGACGCCGCGCAGCATTTTGTTGCGAGCATCGGAGGAAAAACGTACGTCTTTGGCTGCCATTTTAGATTACTCCTGACCCGTCAGGGTCTGAAAGACTGGGGTGGGGAAAACCGTCAAGCGGATCAGCCGACCACGCCCATGATGTCGGATTCCTTCATGATCAGGAGGTCCTGACCATCGATCTTGACTTCGGTGCCGGACCACTTGCCGAACAGCACCTTGTCGCCCTTCTTGACGTCGAGCGGGGTGAGCTTGCCAGCTTCGTCGCGCCCGCCTGGACCCGCGGCGATGATCTCGCCCTCTTGCGGCTTCTCCTTGGCGGTATCCGGGATAATGATGCCGCCCTTCGTCTTCTCCTCGCCCTCAAGGCGACGGACGACGACACGGTCATGCAGGGGACGGAATTTCATGTCTTGAGCTTCCTATCTCGGTTCGCCCGAGCGGTTGGCGCGGGCCGTGGATACAGCGTGCTGTTGGCACTCTCCATAGATGAGTGCTAACAGTTGGGCTCACATAGGACTGGAGGCAGGCAGCGTCAAGGCCGAGCTGGCGTTTGGTTCCTAAGCCCGTCGAAAAAATGTTTTGAGGAGGTTGCCGGGTGGTCCGCTTATTCCTCCCGACGCGTGATCGCAGCATAGGTGAGATCGAAACGAGCGAGATACTTCCGTAGCCGATCCGCGTCGTTGCTGCTCGATTTGTCCAGCCGCGACACGCCAAACAAAGCGCGTCCCGCTGCGCTCAAGGTGGGACTGGCCCGGCACTGGCCGTGGCGCAAGAAAAAGGCGCGTTCGCCCGAGCCTGGATACCGGCAAAGGGGACGGCGTGGCTATGCCGCCTTCAGCAGCCTCTGCACTTCGTTCACCAGATCCTTCAGGTGGAACGGCTTTGACAGGATTCGCGCGTCCTTGGGGGCGTTGTTGTCGGGATTGAGGGCGACAGCGGCAAAGCCGGTGATGAACATCACCTTGATTTCCGGATCGAGCTCGGTGGCTCGGCGAGCAAGTTCGATGCCGTCCATCTCCGGCATAACGATGTCGGTCAGCAGCAGTTCGAACGGTTCTTCGCGCAGGCGATTGTACGCTGACAAGCCGTTGTCGAACGAGGCGACGCTGTAGCCGGCGTTTTCCAGCGCCTTGACGAGAAAGCGGCGCATGTCGTTGTCGTCTTCCGCAAGCAGAATTTTCGTTGAAAGATCGACCACCGCGTTCATGCCAAGCCCCGTGTCCAAACGCACCTTCGCCTCGGGTAAGTAAAAATCGAGTGAAGGCCGTTACACAATTACCAGATTCGTTCCGCTGCCCCGAAGAAAACGCGCGCCATCCTGTAGCTTCCGTCGCAAAGTCTTGTAAGGCGGCTTGCCGCGGCGCGGCTAATGATCCACTATTTAACGCAGGCAAGCCAGACGAGGTTGCACCAAATGAATAAGGAGGATGGCGTCCGGGTTGCGGACTTTGACCCAGCCTTCGAAGTGCTCGAGCCGCCGCGGCTTACAACGCCCCTGGTTTTTAATTCTCCCCACTCCGGACGCGTCTATCCCCCGTCGTTCCTCGCCGCCTCGCGCCTTGACGCGCTGACGCTGCGTCGGTCTGAGGATGCTTTCGTCGATGAGCTGTTTGCCCCCTGCATCGCCATCGGCGCGCCGCTGATGCGGGCTAATTTTCCCCGCGCCTATCTTGATCTCAACCGGGAGCCCTACGAGCTTGATCCTGCGATGTTCGAGGGCGAGTTGCCGAGCTTCGCCAATACGCGCTCGCTGCGCGTCGCCGGCGGCCTTGGGACCATTCCCCGCGTTGTAGGCGAATCGCAGGCCATTTACAAAACGACGATGCCCGCGGCTGAGGCGATGGCGCGAATCGAACAGCTTTATCGTCCGTATCACGCGACGTTGCATGGGCTGGTCGCGCGCGCTGCAGCGTTGTTTGGCGTGGCAGTGGTGATCGATTGCCATTCGATGCCGTCAAGCGCCGACTACGGCGCGCCGGATTTTGTCGTTGGCGACCGCTATGGCGCCAGCGCCGCGCCATGGATGGTCGAGACGATCGAGGCTGCGCTGGCCAATTCGGGCTATATTGTGCGGCGCAACAAGCCTTATGCGGGAGGCTATATTACTGAAAAGTTTGGGACACCGAACACTGGCCGCCACAGTATCCAGATCGAAATCAATCGAAAGCTCTATATGGACGAGCGGCGCATCGCCAAGCATTCGCACTGGCGCCAGGTCCGCGCCGACCTAGCCGTTATGGCCGAGGCGTTGGCCCGCCGGGTGGGTTCCGGACTGTCCCGTCCCCCGATGGCGGCGGAGTAAAATTCGACTGCGATTGCAAGAAAACGCAATTGCAAAAAAGGAGGCCGCCAGTGTTGCCACGGCGGCCCAAGTCTAGGGAGGAAACGCCCAAGGAGGGCATATGCGGCAGATCATGCCGCACCGCAGCAATATCGGCCTCCGACGCGCGAAATGCAAGAATTTTCTGAACCATCCGGTCAGGATGGGTGGCGAATGAGGCAAATTTGTCACGGTTGTACCGCCTGCTGGAAGCGCTCATTAACCGCGCGGCGGCGAGAAGATGTTACCCAACAATAGTTTATATGAGAACCTCCTTGAGGCGGGGTCTTCCTTCCCCGCGAAATCGGAATGTCAGATATGCAAATAGTGCAGATCTTTCGGCGCAAAGCGCGGGTGTTGGCATGACCGCAGTAGACTTCGCCGCCTTCGTCGATCGGCTGGCTCAGGTTTCTGGCGACGTAATTCTCCCTTTTTTCCGTACGGCCATCGGCGCCGAGGACAAATCGCGTGGCGGCGTGTTCGATCCGGTCACCGAGGCTGACCGCGCCGCCGAGGCGGCGATGCGACGGCTTATCAAGCAGACCTTCCCTTCGCATGGGATTATTGGCGAGGAATATGGCGCCGACCGGCCCGACGCCGAATATGTCTGGGTGCTCGATCCGATCGATGGCACCAAGGGGTTCATCTCGGGCCTGCCCATGTGGGGCACGCTGATCGGGCTGATGCATCGCGGCCGCCCCGCCTACGGCATGATGAGCCAGCCGTTTACCCGCGAGCGCTATTTTGGGGATGGCAATCGAGCGCGGCTGCGGGCGCCAGCTCTGGCTCGCCGCGACGATTCTCCAGCTGAATGGGCCGTCCGTAATTTACGCGTGCGCGATTGCCCGGACCTGTCGCAGGCGACATTGCTGACGACCAGCCCGTTGCTGATTGATGAGGGGGGCGACCGCGACGCCTATCGCCGGGTCGAGAGCGCCGTTCGTCTCGTGCGCTATGGCGGCGATTGCTACGCCTATTGCATGCTGGCGTCGGGCTTTATCGATCTTGTCATCGAAACCAATTTGAAACCTCACGATATTGTCGCCCTGATTCCAATCGTCGAGGGCGCCGGCGGGGTCGTCACCACTTGGGATGGCGGGGACGCAGCTGACGGCGGGCGCATCGTGGCGGCAGGCGACCGGCGCACACATGAGGCGGCGATCCGTTTGCTGATGAAGAACTAGACTAGACCCGACAGCGCAAGTTGGACATCTTCATCGCCACATCGCTCGCATCCGTGCAGCGAGATCGACGCGCGGACCGCTACTGCGCGAGACATCTTCGGGCGCGGCGATGGGCCAGGCGATGCGGTCGAAATGGCGAAGCAGCGGCGCCGGTATGAAGCGCGTGCGACTCGCCAGCACATGACGGTCGCCGTTGCGCGGCTGGCCGTGCACGAAAAATCGTTGCGGGACCACGAGGGTCAGATCGTCGCGGGCGCGCGTCATCGCCACGTACAACAGACGGCGCTCTTCTTCGATTTCCCCGGTTGAGCCGGTGGCGAGGTCGGAGGGGATGCAGCCATCGACGCAGTTCAGAATAAACACCGAACGCCATTCCTGTCCCTTGGCCGAATGGATGGTCGACAGGATAAGATAGTCTTCATCGAGGAACGGCGGACCCGCCTCATCGCTGGTCGCGTCAGGCGGATCGAGCGTCAGCTCGGCGAGGAAGCGTTCGCGCGAGGAAAAGCTCGCAGCGATGCGCTCGAGCGCCTCGAGATCGGCAAGCCTCGTTGCGGCATCATCATAGCGCCGCTCAAGATGAGGACGGCACCAGTCGATGACCTGCGCCAGCTCCGCCGGCCAGTGCGCGTCGCCGCGAGCCAGCTTCTGCAGCAATTCAACAAACGGCCCGAAATCATCGCGCGCCCTGGCTGGGGCGACAAACGCCGATAGATCAGCAAAACCGCGGTCGCTCGCGGAGGCTTCGACGATCCTGGCGGCGCTTGCCGGGCCTATCCCCGGCAGAATCTGCGCGACGCGAAAGCCGGCGATGCGATCCCTCGGATTCTGGGCGAAGCGCAGGAGCGCAAGCGCATCCTTGACATGGGCGGCATCGAGAAACTTCAGCCCGCCGAACTTGACGAACGGAATGTTGCGACGGGTCAATTCGAGTTCCAGCGCCGCGCTGTGATGGGCGGCGCGAAATAGCACGGCCTGCGATTTCAGCGTGGCGCCCGCCTCGCGATTCTCCAGCACGCGCGTTGCGACAAATCGCGCCTGATCGATCTCTTCGGCGACTGTCGCCAACGTCGGCTTCGATCCTGCTGCGCGATCGGTCCACAGATTCTTGGCGTAGCGCTCCCTGGCAAGATCAATCACCGCGTTGGAGGCGGACAGAATCGATTTGGTCGATCGATAATTCTGTTCCAGCGTGATGATGCGCGCTGGTGGCGCGAACGAAGCGGGGAAATCGAGAATATTGCGAACGGTGGCGGCGCGGAACGAATAGATCGATTGCGCGTCGTCGCCGACGACCGTCAGTCCCGCGCCATTGGGGCGCAGCGCCAGCACGATCTCGTGCTGCAAGCGATTGGTGTCCTGATATTCATCGACCAGCAGATGATCGAACCGCGCCGCCACTTCTCCAGCCAGTTCGCTCTCGGCCAGCATCTGCGCGAAATACAGCAGCAGATCATCGTAATCGAGCACGTTCTGCCGTTGCTTGGCTTCGACATAGTTGGCAAACAGATCACGAAGCGGCTGTTCGAACGCTGCACACCACGGAAACGCCTGAGCCAAGATATCAGCCAGTTTAGCTCGGGCGTTAACGGTGCGCGAATAAATGGCCAGACAGGTTCCTTTCGTCGGAAAGCGCTCTCTGGCGCCCGACAGGCCCGCTTCGTGACGCAGCAGGTTCATCAGATCCGCTGAGTCCTCACGGTCATGAATGGTGAATTGCGGATCGAGCCCGAGCCGCAACGCATAGTCGCGCAACAGTCGCGCGCCGATGGCGTGAAACGTGCCGGCATAGGAAGGCGTGGCGGCGGCCGCCGCTTCCGGCGCAAGCCGCCGGGCCAGCAGACGCTGCACGCGGCGATTGAGTTCGGCCGCCGCGCGGCGCGAAAACGTCGCCAGCATGATCCGCTTGGGGTCGGCGCCTCTTAGGATGAGATGGGCGACCCGATGCGCCAGCGTGTTGGTCTTGCCCGAACCAGCCCCGGCGATCACCAGCAGCGGCCCGGCATCATGCTCCACCGCGGCCCGCTGGGCCTCGTTGAGATCGTCAGGCTGCGCGGCGAGAGGCGCGCGAATCAGGGTAGCCGGCATGCCTGGAGAAGAAGGGAATCGCGTTTTGTTCGCAAGCGCGAGTCCTCAGTAGAGCGCGATGCATTCGAGACGCGATCGCCGCCAGCCTCGATTTATTTGTGCTTATCAATGACATACACCTTTATTATTGCGGAATATCAGAAACTGTGTCATGGTATAGTTTCTGGCAGCCAAATTAGGGAAAATGCGTATGGCTCGGCAATCCCCGGTTTTCCTAGCGGTCGGTCGTGGGGCGCCGGCGCACAAGCGACAAAGCCTACCCTGCGGCTGGAGCGCCATCGCGCCGCCGACGGCGGAACGGGAGTCCGACCGATCGCTCAGCCGGGACGCGCCATGCGGCGCGCGGCGGAAAATTGTCGCGCAACTCCTTGAAAACGCCCAACCGCGCCGGAAAAGGGCGCCCCCGCGCCGCGGTGAGAGGCGCGTTAGGTTGCGAAAGGCCGCATCGAGGGCGCCGGCGGCCGGATTCGCCTCAGCTCATCAGGCTGTAGGGTCAACAGCGCTTTCGCGGGGCGGATCCGGTCAGAGCGAACGGACGAGGCGCAACATGCCCTTCGGCCCGCGGATAATCAGGTCGCCGTTGACGAGATCCCAGGTTGGGCTGCCGGTCAGGGCGGAAAGGAAGGCGAATTCCACCGCCATGACGTCTTTGGCGCATTGTTTTTTGGTCAGCGCGTAGGGGCCAACCAGTAGGTGCTGATCCTTGACCGGATAAAGCGTCGCGGACCAGGAGTTGCACCCCGTGTAGCCAGAGCCGCGCAGGCTGCCGTCAATCTTCAGGCTAACATCCATCCCTTCCGGCACCGGTTTGTCGTTGATGGCGCGCAACGACCAGGTCTGGTCAAGCGGGAAGGTCTTTTGCTGCGGCGGCAGAGGCTGGGGCTTGGCGTCGAACCGGGTCTGCGCCGGCGCCGAACTGGCTGCGAGGCCCACGACAACAAGAGCGACGAACGTACGCAAAACGGGCTTGGGCATTTGGGGTCCTGGGAAATGTCGGGATTGCCTCGATATAGCGGCGCCTCCGCCGACACGCAATCAGCGGCTCGTCCCTCGGCGCCCGCTGAAAATTTGCCTGACGCCTGTTTCGCCCCCTTGCGCGCCCCATCCGGCATCCCCAGATTTTGTCCGCGCGGCCCTTCCGGGCGCGTTTCGTCCGTCGCCGCCATCTGGGGCGACGCTCATCGCTTCATCAGGAGGATGGTTATGTTGAACTACGATTTCTCTCCCTTCTACCGCTCGACGGTCGGTTTTGATCGGTTGCTTTCGCTACTCGACAAGCATTCGGTGGACGCCTCTTCGGCGACTTATCCGCCCTATAACATCGAGCGCACCGGTGAGAATTCCTATCGCATTACGCTCGCGGTGGCTGGGTTCGCCGAGAACGAGCTCTCGATCGAGACCCGCGAGAACACGCTGACGGTGCGCGGCGCCAAGGAGAACGGACAGAAGGCCGAAGACAAGCCCGAAATGCTTTACCAAGGCATCGCGGCTCGGGCCTTCGAGCGCCGTTTCCACCTTGCCGACCATGTCAGCGCGACCGGCGCCAAAACCCAGAACGGCTTGCTGCACATAGAACTGGTTCGCGAAGTGCCGGAGGCCCAGAAGCCCCGCACGATCGCAATTCAGTCGAACAGCAAGACGATCGACGCGAAGGCGGTGGCGGAACCTGCTAAGCAGGCCGATCAGAAGGCGGCGTAAGGCGGTCGTCCCTCCTCGCAGCAATGAAAAGGGCGCCGTGTGGCGCCCTTTTTTATTCTGCTTTGGCGCCGCTGCTATTCAAGCGTGTTGACAGGCAAGTCATTCAGGACAGGCTTGTGGGGTTTTGCAGGCGCCGGCGGCTTTGTGTCGGCGACCCGAGGTTCTACCGACGCCGGCTGAGCCTCGGCCCTTGCAGGTTGCACGGCTGACGCCGGTGCTGGCGCGACCACGATCGTCGGCGAAGCCGGCGTCGCTGCAGGCGCCTCTGCTGCTGGCGTCGATGATGGCGGCGCAGAGGCTGGCTGGACGGGCGCAGTGTCAATCTTGCGGTGCTTCATCACGGCGGGTTTATGCTTCGCCTTTTCGGGTGGGGCATCCGGCGCAACCGACGCTGGCGGGGCCAAGCGGAAAATCGAAAATGGCGTGTCATCCCCACGCGCTTGCAGTTCGTCCGGTGGTCGGCGAGTCGAATAGCCCGGTCCTGGAATGACCAGCGGTTCGCCGACAAGGCGGCTTTCAATCATTGCCGGTGGGCGCGGGATCGCCTCGCCCGAATCGAAACGATTGGCCGCGCGATAGAACTCACCCCTGCCGCGGAAGCGCTCCAGCAGTCGCCCGCTCATCGCATCCACCACCAGCCGTTGGCGCTGGCCCCGGGGGCCCACGACGTCCGCCAGATACACCCCGTCATTACGGATGATCGGGCCGGTTAGCTGATAACCGCTCGAAACGATTATGCGCTCGACTTGGTCGGCGCGAAGGCCGAAGCCAAGATTGAACCATTGGGCCTGGGCAGGGGCGGCCAGAATAAGCGCCGCGGCGGCAATTCCCAGCAATGTCAGGCGACGGCGGGCGGGGACACGCAATAAATTGTTAAGCATCGGACGCAACTCCGTCGGGCCAAGCCGTTTTGTTAATTCTTCCTCAACAAATGCGGCGGCTGTGCGACAATTACGGTCTATCACAGCGGATCGACCGACGGAACGGCCATGTTGAAAGCCGATTAAACAGGGTAAACGCCGGCAGGCTCAGATGGCAGGCTGCTTTTGCCGACAATTCGCGCCGACGATCGCGAGGAATTGATCGATTTCGGCCTCGCTGGTCTCGAATGAACAGACGAGCCGGATAAACGCCTCGCCCGGTCTCGGCTCGTTTCCTGGCGCGATGGCTCGCGAACTCCATGCATAGAAGCGCGCGCCGGCCACCCTGAGCGGCGGCAAGAGCGCCGACGGCAGAGCGACGAAGACTTCATTGACCTGGGTGGGCCAGATCAGCCGGACGTCCGCGCAAGCTTCCAGGCCGCGTGACAGGCGCTGCGCCGCCGCATTGGCGCGGCGAGCCAGGTCGAGCCAAAGACCATTGTTGAGCCAGGCCTCCATTTGCGCGCCAAGGAAGCGGCCCTTGGATAGGGTGTGGCCGCCGCGCTTGCGCTGGAACTCAAAATCAGCCCCTTCTACCGGATCGAAGAAAATGACCGCTTCGCACGCCAGCGCGCCATCCTTGGTAGCGCCCAGCGAAAGCACATCGATCCCAGCGCGCCAGGTCAATTCCGCGGGCGAACAGCCGATCGCGGCCAGCGCGTTAGCGAAGCGCGCGCCATCCATATGCACGGCGCAGCTCGAGGAATGCGCGATATCGCTGAGGGCGAGAATCTCTCGCGGCGTATAGACTGTGCCGGCCTCGCTGGCCTGAGACAATGAAAGGGCGCCCGGTTGGACGGACTTGGCGAGGCCCGCCGGGTAGCGCGCCAGCGTCTCGCGCAGCACTTGCGGAGTGATCTTGCCTGCCTCGCCCGGCATGCCTACGAGCTTGGCCCCAGCGGCGAATAATTCTGGCGCGCCACATTCGTCGTCCTGGATATGCGCTTCTTCGTGGCAGAAGATACCGTTCCACCCGCGTGTAACCGCGCCGAGCGCCAGAGCATTGGCCGCGGTGCCGGTGCTTAGGAGGAACGCCGCGACGTGTCGCTCGAAGATCTCGCTAAGGCTGGCCTGTGCTCTGGCAGTCCAATCGTCGGCGCCATAAGCGGGCGTATTGACTTTGGCGGCGTCGACGATCGCCCGCATGATTTCGGGCGCGACGCCTGCTCCATTGTCGCTGGCAAAGTTCACGGCGTCCTCCGATGTCTCTCTTGCCGACGTTGCCACGCGGCGGCAAGCGCCCGTCGTCAAACAGCCGAAAAAAATCCCCCAAGCGCGCCGACATCACCTTGTATCCTAACACGAGCTATGGCATGTTTGACGAATATAGGACAGGGTTGCTGACCATTTTTTGCCTCATGGGACTCCTCCCGCGGAGCGAAGAGCGGAAACAGCAAGGACAGGCCAGGCCAATGTCGGACGCCACGACTAAACGCGATCGAAAAAAACACTCCGCGTGACGCCCGCCGGGCTCGCCAGAGCAGCCCATTTGTCCCTTCTACTCCAGCATACAACCGAAATATCAGGCCGAAGCATAGCGCGGCCGTCAAGGGGAGCGGATCGATGAACGCCAAGACCCAGACTCCTCACACGGCGACCCCGATTCGCGTCACCGACCCGTTCCTGCCCAAGGCGCACGGTCTTTACGATCCGGCCAAGGAACATGATTCCTGCGGGGTCGGCTTTGTCGTCAACATGAAGAACCGCAAGTCGCATGACATTCTGCAAAAGGGCTTGCAGATTCTCGTCAACCTCGACCATCGGGGCGCGACCGGCGCGGATGTCAAATTGGGCGATGGCTGCGGCGTGCTAACGCAAATTCCGCACGGCTTCTTCATGCCAGTTTGCGCAGGCCTCGGCATGGCGCTGCCTGCCCCGGGTCACTATGCCATCGGTCAGTTCTTCATGCCCCGCAACGATCACGCGCGCAGGCAGGTCGAACAGATCATCGAGGACGTCGTCGCCGCCGAAGGCCAGGTCCTCATCGGGTGGCGCGATGTGCCAGTCGATAGTTCGGATCTCGGCGAAGCCGTCAAGGCGGTCGAGCCGATCCATCGCCAGTTGCTGGTGGGGCGCGGGCCAAACGTCGTCGATGAGGACGATTTCGAGCGCAAGCTCTACGTGCTGCGCAAGGTCGTCTCGAACAGGATTTACGGCGCGGCGATCGAAGGCGCCGGCGAATATTATCCAGTGTCGATGTCGTGCCGCACGATCGTTTACAAAGGCATGGTTCTGGCCGGGCAACTGGGGCCCTACTACAGGGATTTGCTCGATCCGCGCTTCGAGACGGCGCTGGCGCTCGTGCATCAGCGCTTCGCCACCAACACGTTTCCGTCGTGGCGCCTCGCCCACCCCTACCGGATGGTCGCCCACAACGGCGAGATCAATACGCTGCGCGGCAACGTCAACTGGATGGCGGCGCGGCAGGCAAGCGTTTCATCGAAGTTGTTCGGCGCCGACATCTCGAAGCTATGGCCGATTTCCTATGAGGGGCAATCCGACACCGCGTGTTTTGACAACGCGCTCGAGTTCCTCGTGCAGGGCGGCTACTCGCTGACGCACGCGATGATGATGCTCGTCCCCGAGGCCTGGGCTGGAAACCCGCTGATGGACGAGGAGCGGCGCGACTTTTACGAATACCACGCCTCAATGATGGAGCCATGGGACGGCCCCGCCGCCGTCGCCTTCACCGACGGGCGCCAGATCGGCGCGACGCTCGACCGCAACGGCCTGCGCCCCGCGCGCTATTTCGTGACCGACGACGACCATGTCGTGCTCGCCTCCGAGATGGGCGTGTTGCCGTGGCCGGAAGAGAAAATCCTATCCAAGTGGCGGTTGCAGCCCGGCAAGATGCTGCTCGTCGATCTCATGGAGCATCGCATCGTCAGCGACGCCGAGATCAAGCAGAACCTGTCGCGCGCCAATCCCTATCGCACGTGGCTCGAGGCCACGCAGATCGTGCTCGAAGACCTCAACCCTGTCGAGCCGCGCGCCTCGCGCACCGACGTGTCTTTGCTCGACCGCCAGCAGGCATTTGGCTACACGCAGGAAGACCTCGCGATCCTGCTCGCCCCGATGGCCTCGACCGGCCAGGAGGCAGTGGGCTCGATGGGCACCGACACGCCGATCTCGGCTTTGTCGGATCGCTCAAAACTGCTCTACACCTATTTCAAGCAGAACTTCGCGCAGGTGACCAACCCGCCGATCGATCCGATCCGCGAGGAACTGGTGATGAGCCTCGTGTCGTTTATCGGACCGCGCCCAAACCTGTTCGATCTCGCCGGCAACGCCAAGAAGAAGCGGCTCGAGGTGCGCCAGCCTATCCTTACCAACGAGGATCTCGAAAAGATTCGCTGCATCGGCCATTTCGAGGATTCGTTCGACACCAAGACACTCGACATCACCTATAGCGTTGAGAAGAGCGCCAAGGGGATGGAGGATGCGCTGCTGCGGCTTTGTGAGCGCGCCGAAAGCGCCGTGCATGGCGGCTACAACATCATCATCCTGTCAGACCGGATGGTGGGACCCGACCGCATCCCGATTCCCGCGCTGCTCGCTGTCGCGGCCGTGCATCATCATCTTATTCGCAAAGGCTTGCGCACCTCGGTCGGCCTGGTCGTCGAAACCGGCGAAGCGCGGGAGATCCACCATTTCGCCTGTCTGGCCGGCTATGGCGCGGAGGCGATCAATCCCTATCTGGCGTTTGAAACGCTGACCGCGATGGCGAGGGACTTGCCGGAGGAGGTCAGCGCCTACGAGGTAGTCAAACGCTTCATCAAGTCGATCGACAAGGGCCTGTTGAAGGTCATGTCGAAGATGGGCATCTCGACCTATCAGTCCTATTGTGGCGCGCAAATTTTCGACGCGGTTGGACTGACGCGCTCGTTCATCGACCGCTTCTTCTTTGGCACCGCTACGATGATCGAAGGCGCAGGGCTCGCGGAGATTGCCGAGGAGACAACGCGCCGCCACGCGGACGCATTCGGCGTCTCGCCGGTTCTGCGCAATGCGCTCGACGTCGGCGGCGACTACGCATTCCGGCTGCGCGGCGAAGCGCATTCGTGGACGCCGCAATCGGTGTCGCTGCTGCAACACGCGGTGCGCGGCAACGCCAAGGACAAGTATGCGGCGTATGCCAAGCTGCTTAACGAGCAGGAAGAACATCTGCTGACGATCCGCGGCCTGTTCCGCGTCAAGTCAGCGAGCGAAGACGGACGCGCCCCGGCGCCGCTGGAGGAGGTTGAATCGGCCGCTTCGATCGTCAAGCGTTTCGCTACCGGCGCGATGTCCTATGGCTCGATCTCCCGTGAGGCCCACACAACGCTGGCGATTGCGATGAACCGCATCGGCGGCAAGTCCAACACAGGCGAAGGCGGCGAGGAAGCCGATCGCTACAAGCGGATGGCCAACGGCGATTCGATGCGCTCGGCGATCAAGCAGGTCGCTTCAGGGCGCTTTGGCGTGACGGCGGAATATCTCGTCAATTCCGACATGATGCAGATCAAGATGGCGCAAGGCGCAAAGCCCGGCGAAGGCGGTCAATTGCCCGGCCATAAGGTCGATGCGATCATCGCCAAGGTGCGCCACTCGACGCAGGGAGTCGGCCTGATCTCGCCGCCGCCGCATCACGACATCTACTCGATCGAGGATCTCAAGCAGCTCGTTTTCGATCTCAAGAACGTCAATCCGCAGGCTTTGGTTTCAGTCAAGCTCGTCTCCGAAGTCGGCGTCGGCACGGTTGCCGCCGGCGTCGCCAAGTGCAAGTCGGATCACGTGACGATTTCCGGTTTTGAAGGAGGCACCGGCGCCTCGCCGCTCACCTCCATCAAGCACGCCGGCTCGCCTTGGGAGATCGGGCTCGCCGAGACGCATCAAACGCTGGTGCTGAACGGTTTGCGCTCGCGCATCATCGTGCAGGTCGATGGCGGATTGCGCACGGGGCGCGACGTCATCATCGGCGCGCTGCTTGGCGCGGACGAATTCGGTTTCGCGACAGCGCCGTTGATCGCCGCGGGCTGCATCATGATGCGCAAGTGCCATCTCAACACCTGCCCGGTCGGCGTCGCTACGCAAGATCCAGTGCTGCGCAAGCGCTTCGTCGGCCTGCCCGAGCATGTCATCAACTTCTTCTTCTTCGTCGCGGAGGAAGTGCGCGAATTGATGGCTTCGCTCGGGTATCGCTCTTTCAACGAGATGGTCGGCCAGCGCCAGATGCTCGACCGCGCGAAGCTGATCGAGCATTGGAAGGCGCGCGGGCTTGATTTCTCTGGCCTCTTCCACAAGCCGGAGCCTTCGCGCGGCGACACGATTTATCACAGCGTGGCACAGGACCACGGACTTGAAAATGTGCTTGACCATCGGTTCATCGTGGAAACGCGCGACGCGGTCGAGCACGGCCGCCATGTCCGGCTCGACATGACGATTCGCAACTCCGACCGCTCCGCCGGCGCGATGCTTTCTGGCGAAATCGCCCGCCGCTATGGCCATGCGGGTCTTCGCGACGAGGCGATCCATATCAAACTGAAAGGCTCGGCAGGCCAGAGCTTCGGCGCGTTTCTCGCGAAGGGCGTGACGCTCGAACTCGAAGGCGAGGCCAACGATTACGTAGGCAAGGGCCTCTCGGGCGGGCGTGTCATCGTCTATCCCCCCAAGGAGGCGGTCAAGCTCGTTCCTGAAAAGGCGATCATTGTCGGCAACACCGCAATGTACGGCGCAATCGCCGGGGAGTGTTACTTCCGCGGTGTCGCCGGCGAGCGCTTTGGCGTGCGCAATTCCGGCGCGATTGCGGTTGTGGAGGGCACCGGCGACCACGGCTGCGAATATATGACGGGAGGCATCGTCGTCGTGATCGGGGAAACCGGGCGCAATTTCGCGGCGGGCATGTCGGGCGGCATCGCCTACGTCCTCGATGAGGCCGGAGACTTCGCCAAACGCTGCAATCTGTCGATGGTGGATCTTGAGCCGGTCGAAGCGGAAGAAGAGCTGATGCAACGCCTGCATCATCACGGCGGCGATCTCGAAGGCCACGGCCGCGTCGATATCATGGGCGACATGAATCGCCACGACAGCGAGCGGCTTCGGCAGCTCATCGCCAACCATGCCCGCTACACGGGTTCGGCGCGTGCGCGGGAGATACTGGAAAACTGGGAGGCGTTCCTGCCAAAATTCCGCAAGGTTATGCCGGTCGAATACCGGCGCGCGCTGGCTGAGCTAGCGGCGCAGAGGGGCGGAGAAGTCCTGCTGGCGGCGGGAGAATAGAAAGCCCCGCTCCCTCAACGAGACGAGGGGAAACGCGCGCGATTCGCGCAATAAAGTCGAAGAGGCACAACCGTATGGGTAGCGTAACGGGTTTTCTGGAGATCGACCGGGCCGAGCGGCGTTACGCGCAGGCGTCGGACCGAATCCGTCACTATCGCGAATTCGTCCTGCCGCTGTCCGAGGAGACGACGCGCAACCAGGCGGCGCGCTGCATGAATTGCGGCATCCCGTATTGCCACAACGGCTGCCCGGTGAATAACCAGATTCCAGACTGGAATGACCTCGTCTATCGCGGCGACTGGGAGGAAGCGGCGCGCAATCTGCACACCACCAACAATTTCCCTGAATTCACCGGCCGCATCTGTCCCGCGCCTTGCGAGGCTTCATGCACGCTGAATTTGCAAGACAGTCCCGTGACGATCAAGACGATCGAATGCGCCATCATCGATCGCGCCTGGGCGGAAGGCTGGGTCAAGCCCGAGCCAGCGGAACACCTGACGGGCAAGAAGATCGCGGTCGTCGGCTCCGGTCCCGCAGGGCTCGCCTGCGCTCAGCAACTGGCTCGCGTCGGCCACGAAGTGCACCTTTACGAGAAGAACTCCAAGCCCGGCGGCTTGCTGCGCTACGGCATTCCGGACTTCAAGATGGAGAAGCGCCACATCGATCGGCGCGTCGCGCAGATGACCAGCGAAGGCGTCATCTTCAAGTGCAACATAAAGGTCGGACGCGATGTCAGCGCGCAGTCGCTCGTCGATGATTACGACGCGGTGGCGCTTTCGGGGGGAGCCGAGGCGCCGCGCGATTTGACGATTCCCGGACGCGATCTAGCGGGCGTGCATTTCGCCATGGATTTCCTGCCGCAGCAAAATCGCCGCGTCGGCAAGGAGCCGATCGGCTCCAACGAACCGATCAGCGCGCACGCGAAGAACGTCGTCGTGATCGGCGGCGGCGACACCGGCTCGGACTGTATCGGCACGTCCATCCGCCAGGGCGCGCTGAAGGTGACGCAGCTCGAGATCATGCCGATGCCGCCGCGCATCGAGGACAAGCTAGCCACCTGGCCGAACTGGCCGCTGAAACTGCGCACGTCCTCCAGCCACGAGGAAGGCGCGGAGCGCGACTTCGCGGTGGTCACCACGTTGTTCGAGGGCGACAACGGCGCCGTAACCGCGCTCAATTGCGCGCGCGTGGACGATCAGATGAAGCCGATTCCCGGCAGCGAGTTCCAGCTCAAGGCAGATCTCGTGTTACTCGCGATGGGCTTCGTCTCCCCGGTGCGCGAGGGCATGCTCGAGGATATGGGGCTGGTGCTCGATGCGCGCGGCAACGTCAGGGCGACCGAGCACGACTACGCGTCATCGCTGCCCAAGGTCTATGCATGCGGCGACATGCGCCGCGGGCAGTCACTGGTCGTGTGGGCGATTCGCGAGGGACGCCAATGCGCGGCTTCGATTGACAAGGCGCTGATGGGCGCGACAGTGTTACCGCGCTGACAATCGGGGCGGACGCAACAAACGCGCCGACGGGGGGAGACCATGAAATTCGCCAATCGCTTTGCCGGCCGCACAGCGATCATCACTGGCGGCGCTTCGGGCATCGGCCTGCATACCGCTCGGCGCTTTATCGACGAGGGCGCTAGAGTTCTCGTATGGGACCTCGATGCGGCGCGTGTCTCAGCGGCTCGCAAGGAATTGGGCGCTAGCGCAAGCGGAGCAACCCTGAATGTCGCTGACCCCGACGCGGTGGACGTAGCGGCAGTTGCGGCCGAAGCGGAACTTGGCGGCAAGATCGACATTCTTGTCTGCTCGGCCGGCGTCGCGGGCCTTAACAAGAATGTCGTCGACTATCCCACCGACGAATGGCGACGAGTGATCGACATCAATCTCAACGGGCTGTTCTACTGCAATCGGGCCATCGCCCGGCGCATGATCGCCAAATCATACGGCAGAATTGTCAACGTCGCCTCGATCGCCGGCAAAGAAGGTAATCCCACTGCTTCAGCCTATTCCGCCGCCAAAGCCGGGGTCATCGGGCTGACCAAATCGCTCGGCAAGGAGCTGGCGAAATCCGGCATCACGGTCAACGCGATAGCGCCCGCAACGGTTGACACGCCGATCCTCGCTCAGGTGTCTCAGGCGCATATCGACTATATGCTGTCCAAAATTCCGATGGGACGCTTTGGCACTGTGGATGAAATCGCCTCTATCATCGCCTGGTTGGCGAGCGAGGAATGCTCGTTCACCACTGGGGCGGTGTTCGACGTGTCAGGCGGCCGTGCGACCTACTAGTCTCTTATGTTCGCGGTCAAGAGACAAGGGCGCGGTTAAGCGCCCCGTTCGGCGATCCGCCGGCGGCGAGAACGGCCATGGCTGCGCAAGGCTGG